>Ga0351954_1001_pt1 | contig 39229 bp, 33 predicted proteins | sample BONcelT113001D13_FD_205813 | JGI IMG/M metagenome (GOLD analysis project Ga0351954, IMG submission 205813) | Enriched cells from coal bed in the Powder River Basin, Montana, United States - BONCAT cells T11 rep3 HSBNCT.T11.300.1.D13 ...
ATCACTGAACTGAAATTAAGGGAGAAATCTCTTGAAGACTCTTTAGAGGAAAAAGAAGCACTACTACGGGAAATTCACCACCGGGTGAAAAATAACATGCAGATCATCTCCAGTTTACTAAATCTTCAAACTTCCTATGTTCAGCGGGATGAAACCAAAACTGTTCTCAAAGATAGTCAGAGTCGGGTTAAATCCATGGCCATGATCCATGAAAAGCTCTACATGTCTCCTGATCTTAGTCATATTAATTTTAAGGAATACACTGAAAAACTGGTTTCAGATATTTTTTACACCTATGGAGTTAAAAAGGGCGCTATTCGCTCTATTTTAAATGTTGAAGATATTGAAATGAACATGGAAACTGCCATACCATTGGGTCTTATCATCAACGAACTGGTGACTAACAGTCTTAAATTCGCGTTTCCAGGAGAAGGGGAAAGAGGTTCAATAACTGTTGAAATGAAAACTAGTAACGGTGACCATACTTTAATAGTTGCTGATGATGGAATTGGCATGCCAGAAGATATTAATTTCAAAAAAACGGAATCTCTTGGTCTGCAATTAGTTAACAATTTAGTTCATCAAATTGATGGTAAAATCACCCTTGAAAGAAGTCACGGTACAGAGTTTAAGATCACCTTCAAAGAATTAGATTACAAGAAAAGATTTTAACTTCCCAATTAGTTGGGATAATCCCCTAATTAAATTTTGTAATCTTTAGATACTTGCCGGGAAGTTGGAGTTGGGAGTTGCTGCTACCATCATAACCCCGATGATGAGTATGGTAAGCATGATCACCACTGGAATCATGTAACGCATACCAAGATAGCGAAGGTCTATTTCGTCCCTGTATTGAACTTTTCTTCTTAAATCTGGAATTGAATTTTTCCTGTAACTTTTTTGCATGTTATGCCTCCTTTATTAAGGAATGAGGCATCTAACATATTTAAGGGAAGAGATAGAGAGCATTTGAAAAGTAATGGTGCAGAATTAACAGTTATTGGAAAAGGATCTCATTATAAAATGGATATCATCCTACAAAATATAGGCCCATAATACAATTTAACTTGAACCATATGGGGGGAGAGATGGGTGATTATCATTTTAAGCCATAAACTATGTGTATTGATATGAAATCAATAAAATCAATAAAAAACTTAAATCATTTTCCACATAGATTAAACCTCATAGGAAAAGTAATAAGAATCATAATGCATTGAAAAGTTTTAAATTAAAACCATGTTTTTAACAATTTGGAGGTATTCAATTGCCGGATAGTGGTGAAATAGAGCTTAGAGTTGCTGAAGCACTACAACAGGATGTAGGCAAAGGGATGGTACGGATCGACCATGAATTGATGACTAAAATCGGAGCATCTCCCGGTGACATTGTGGAAATAATCGGTAAAAGAACTACCGGTGCCATCGCCGGAAACTCCTACCCAGCAGATGTTGGGCTGGAAATTGTGCGTATGGACGGGCTTACTCGTTCCAATGCAGGAACATCCATTGGAGAAATGATCACCATACGAAAAGCACAACCAAGAATGGCCAGTAAAGTTGTCATCGCCCCAGCCGCAAAGGGAATGCGTATAATGGCCTCAGGAGACATCATAAAAAGAAATCTCATGGGACGTGCTGTTACCAGAGGAGATGTCCTAGCTCTGGTATCGCCCCGGAGAACCAAGGAAACATTAAGGGAATTTCCAGGTTCAGAAGACATATTCCGCGAATTTTTCGAAGCCACAACTCCATTTTCCCTGGGAGAAATTAAATTCACCGTAGTATCGTCCAATCCGGCTGGACTGGTTCGTATCAACGACACTACCCAGGTAGAAGTTCGACCAGAAGCAGTGGATGTAATGGCGAAAAAAGTCCCCGATGTCACCTACGATGATGTAGGGGGGCTTAAAAGGGAAATATCAAAAGTAAGGGAAATGATAGAGCTACCCCTCCGACACCCTGAAATATTTGACCGTCTGGGTATAGATCCACCAAAAGGAGTGTTATTACATGGTGCACCGGGAACTGGGAAAACACTCCTGGCAAAAGCAGTGGCCAGTGAGAGTGGATCAAATTTCGTGGCCATCAATGGACCGGAAGTCATGAGCAAGTTTGTGGGTGAGGCTGAAAAGAAGATACGTGAAATATTTGAAGAAGCTGCTGAAAATGCTCCCACAGTGATTTTCATTGACGAAATTGATGCCATAGCTCCCAAAAGGGAAGAAGTCACTGGTGAAGTCGAACGAAGAGTGGTAGCTCAACTACTGGCCCTTATGGATGGGTTGAAAGAAAGGGGAAAGGTAATTGTTATCGGTGCCACTAACCGTCCTGATGCCCTGGATCCAGCCTTACGCAGACCTGGACGTTTTGACCGTGAAATTGAATTACGTGTCCCTGACCGGGAAGGAAGGATGGAAATACTGGAGATACACACCCGTGCCATGCCCCTGTCAGATGATGTTAACATTGATGAACTAGCAGAAACTACCCACGGATTTGTTGGCGCAGATCTGGCAGCACTCTGCAGAGAAGCAGCTATGAATGCTTTAAGAAGAGTTTTGCCCGATATTGACTTACAAGAGCAGCGTATAGATCCTGAAATCCTGGAAAAACTTTTCGTCACCAACAATGATTTTATGGATTCCATGAAATCCATCAGCCCCTCTGCCCTCCGTGAAGTATTCATTGAAGTGCCCAATGTACATTGGGGAGATATCGGTGGACTGGAAGAACTAAAGGAGAGCCTGAAAGAAGTGGTGGAATGGCCCTTGAGCAATATCTCCTCTTTCCAACGTATTGGAATACAGCCTTCCAAGGGGATTCTCCTATTCGGCCCCCCTGGAACTGGGAAAACCATGCTCACCAAGGCAGTGGCCACAGAATCCAAGGCCAACTTTATCTCAGTAAAGGGATCAGAAATACTCAGTAAATGGTTCGGTGAATCCGAACGTAAAATCTCTGAAATATTCAAAAAAGCCAAACAGGCATCTCCCTGCATCATATTCTTTGATGAAATCGATGCCATAGCTCCAATCAGGGGTTCTGCTGCCGGTGAGCCCCGGGTCACCGAGCGAATGGTCAACACCATCCTCTCAGAGATGGATGGGCTGGAAGAACTCAGGGGGGTGGTGGTTATTGGGGCCACTAACCGACCCGACCTAATGGACCCGGCTCTGCTGCGCCCTGGAAGATTTGACGAGGTGGTACTGGTGCCCCCTCCTGATGAACAAGCACGAAAAGAGATATTGAAGGTTCACGTAGGGCACATGGCGCTGGATGATGATGTTAAACTGAAAGAACTGGCAAAAAAAACTGAAGGATACTCTGGTGCAGATATTGAAGTTTTATGCCGCAAAGCAGGGATGATCGCCCTCCATGAAGATATGAATATTGCCAAAGTTTCATACCGGCATTTCAAATCTGCTCTGAAGAAAATCAATCCGTCCACAACTCCTAAAACCACTGAATATTATGAACAAATAGCTCAGAAACTGGGAAGGGGTTTAGAACCTAAAAAAGTGAGAGAAGACTTCCGTGAAGTGGCCTAAACATTAATAGGCCACTATTTTTTTGTTTAAAATTTTCTAACCTAAGAGGTTAGATTTGAGTTTTCCAAACCTAAGAAATTATATTTGAGTTTTCCAAATACAAGATTAGATTCGAGTTTCTAAATTAAAGAGGTTAGATTTGTGTTTCAAAATTAAAGAGGTTAGATCTGAGTGGATACTAAAAAAACCATAAAAAAATTCGAATTTTTCGATGTCACTGCGGATGTGGGCTTCCGGGCTTATGGCCAGGATCTTAATAATGCTTTCGCCAACGCTGCCCAAGCAATGTTTGAAGTGATGACTAACACATCCCAAGTGAAGCCAACAGTTAAAAGAGAAATTATAGTGGAATCTGAGGATGAACAAGCACTGCTTTATGACTGGCTCAGTGAATTACTATTTCTCCACGATTATGAAGACTTGGTTTTCTCTAAATTTACAGTAGATATTAAACAAAAAGATCCCGAGACTTTCAACCTCCACGCTGAGGTATGGGGAGAAAAATTCAACCCGGCCACCCATGAAATAAGGGATGAGGTCAAAGCAGTCACCTTTCATTTAATGGAAATTATTAAGGAAGAAAATAGGTGTAGTCTGCAAGTCATTGTGGATACTTAAATCTTCCATCCTTTTAATGATAGTTCATCTTGAAACTGTGAGTATTGATTCTGATGCCCTACCTTGTCTGTAAAAAATGTGGAGGATATTACCAGCTTCAGGAAGGAGAATCTCCTGATGATTTTTATGGTAAATGCAATTGTGGTGGTGATCTGAAATACGTGGAATCATTGGAAGGTGATACACTTATAAATTTGGAATCACAAGAATTGGAATCACAAGAATTGGAATCACAAGAATTGGAATCACAAGAATCAAATTCAGTTATAGTCTTAGAATCACAGGAATCAAATTTATCTAAAGGCTTGAAATCTCAGGAAGAACCACCTATTTATGATGATAGTCGTCTTCAAACAGATTCGAAGAATAATAAAATATTATCATCTAATTTATTTAGAATAAGTTTAATAATAGGATTAATTACCCTTTTAATCATATCCATAGGTTTAATTGCTGCTAAAAATGATAGCGACCATGTTTTAAATTTAAATATATATGAAAAATACAGTGATGAAGAGATTAACACTTTCCTGGAAAGTGCCTTCAGCCCCGATGACTATGGGAACAGCTATGATAAGGTTGGTAAATGGAATATCAACGTGGTAAGAATAAGGGTTGTAGGTTCACCAACCTCAGAAGATCTTAAAACACTTAATAATGCTATAAATGATATTAATGCTAATGTGAAAGATTTTCAGCTTAAAATTGATGATAAAAATCAGCTCGAAGCAGATATGGAAATTTACTTTGTACCCCACTCGGAATTCACCAGATTCTCAATTGACCCCTCTAAAGTTGATGGATTCACCGAATGGAAGGTGAGCACCAGTGGCATTTACGGTGGCAACTCTGCGGGTGAGATATTTAAATCCCGGATTTTCATTGGAATCGACGGACTGAGCCAGAAGCGTCGTTCCCATGTAATTGTCCATGAACTGGCCCATGGTCTGGGATTGCACCATAACCATAATCATAACAGTGTACTGTCAGTTAACGGTCCCGATTTGACTGAATTTTCAGATCTGGATAATACTATGATACGAATACTATATCGGGAAGATTTACAACCTTACATGTCCCGAGGTCAGGTTGAAACTGTTCTAAATAATTCAAGAGGAAGCTTTTTTTAGTATTCTTAAATTCTTATTTAGAAACCTCTAGTTTAGGATCTATGAATATTCCAATTTTAGAAATTTTCCTAAACACTATATGCTAACTTTATGGACACTTAAAAACCTTTACTGAGGGAAAAGTATTTTTTTAAGTTCCCTCAGATTCCCAGCAATAAATTCCTCTGCATGGGGGTCTGCCAGTATATCCAACTGTTTCTGTCCAGTTTCAAGGTAAGCCTTCCTCAGTATCTCCTGAAGATCAGGAACATCCATCTCCAGGACCTTCTCTATTTTCACCATCTCTCCAGAATCAAGCTGTTTTTTGTACTCTTTTATCTGGGATTCGAAGGATTTAACCACATTTTTATTCCCTTTAACCACCATTTTGAGAATTAATGGTGGGACACGGGTAAAAACATCCATTATATCCATGACATCCTTTTCGGTTATTATTATTTCATCTTTAGATTCCATAATCTTAAATTTCCTCTTCTTTAGATTCCATATCTTAAATATCCTATTATTTTTATTCAATATCTTAAATCCTTTCTTCTTTAGATTCCATAGTCCTAAATATCCTCTATTTATAAGTTTAATTCAATGTATGTCATCATTATAATGCTTTTATGTTTTTTTTCAACCTATGTTGTCCTTTTTATTCAACTATGGTTTAAGTTATATCCCTATTTTTTAGGTTCAGGATTACAAAGTAAAAAAAATAGAAATCTTGGTATACCAGTTACACCATAATTTATCTAGTAGTAGAAGTTTATTTGATATTTAAAGATTCAAATTTTCATATTTTTTGAATACTTATAGAACTAATTAATAAAATTAGGAGAATGGATTATCATGGTTATGGAAGAAACTCTTAAAAAGGTACGAGATTGTGTTTGGGAAGTTCCGGGGGATTATAAAAAGGAAATGAAAGTACCCGGTAGGATATATTTAGATGATGAAGCAATTAAAACCCTGGAAAAGGGCGCAGTCGACCAGGTGGCCAACGTAGCCTGCCTGCCAGGGATACAGAAATTTTCCATTGGACTACCTGACATCCACTTTGGCTACGGATTCAGCATAGGTGGGGTCGGAGCTTTCAGCAGCCGAACCGGGGTGATAAGCCCGGGGGGAGTTGGATTTGACATAAACTGTGGTGTAAGACTTCTCCGCACAGATTTAACCTATGATGAAGTTCAGCCCCGAATCAAAGAACTGATTGATGTGATGTTTAAAAACGTACCATCTGGCGTAGGGAGCAAAGGAAAAATAAGGCTTCGAGAGGGAGAAATAGATGACGTCCTGGACAACGGTGCTAAATGGGCTGTTGAAAATGGTTATGGCTGGGGAGAAGACCTGGAATACCTGGAGGAGAACGGATGCATGGCTGATGCCGACTCAGCCCGGGTGAGCGATAAGGCCAAGAAAAGGGGAATACCCCAGCTAGGCAGCCTGGGCTCAGGAAACCATTTCTTGGAAGTTCAGAAAGTAGAGGAAATATTCGATACTGAAGCCGCCAAAACATTTGGCCTGGAAGAAGGAAAGGTAACCGTACTCATCCACTCTGGAAGCAGGGGATGCGGACACCAGGTTTGCAGTGATTACCTGCGAACCATGGACAAGGCCGCTAAACGTTACCAGATCAACCTACCTGACAGACAACTAGCCTGTGCCCCTGTGGGATCAGAAGAAGCTCAGGATTATTTCGCGGCAATGGCTGCTGCTGCTAACTACGCCTGGACTAACAGGCAGATGATCGTCCATTGGGTCCGGGAATCATTTGAACAGATTTTCCATAAGGATGCTGAGGACATGGGCATGAAGATTGTTTATGATGTGGCCCATAACATTGCCAAGAAAGAAATCCACACCATTAAAGGAAAGAACACCCAACTCTATGTCCACAGGAAAGGAGCCACTCGTGCTTTTGGACCTGGAAGAGAGGAATTACCATCAGATTATCAGAAGATTGGTCAACCTGTACTCATACCTGGAACCATGGGTACTTCTTCCTATGTCTTACACGGTACACAGACTGCGATGGATGAAACATTTGGTTCAACTGCTCACGGGGCTGGACGCCAGATGAGCCGTGCCGGTGCCAAGCGTAACTATCGTGGAGAAGATATCCTCAAAATTTTGGAAAACAAGGGAATTTATGTGAAGGCAAATTCCATGCCGGTGGTGGCAGAAGAGGCCCCTGGGGCCTACAAAGACGTTGATCAAGTGGTTAAAACTGCACATACTGCGGGGATATCCAGATTAGTGGGTAGAATGGTGCCAATGGGAGTAGCCAAGGGATAAAACCCTTTATAACTAACTTTTTTTAGTTACAAAAGGAGAACTGGACAACATGATCGGAATAATTGGTGGCACCGGAGTGTACCAGATAGTTGAAATGGGAGAATTAAAGGATAAAAAGGTATTAAATACGCCATTTGGGGAATCTCCTCCCATATCTATTTTAAAATTTGAAGATCAGGAGGTTGCCTTCTTACCACGTCATCGGGAGGGTCATGATAACCCACCCCATATGATCAATTATCAGGCCAATATCTACGCTCTTAAAATGCTGGGAGCCGAATCAGTCATTGCCACCAATGCAGTAGGATCTCTAGATGAATCCATTAAACCTGGAAACTTCTTAATACCCGATGACTTTTTGGACTTCACCCGTAAAAGGCCTTTCACGTTCTATGATGACCGGGCAGTTCACGTGGATGTCACCCAACCCTACTGCCCACAACTGGCTGAAACCATAATCTCTGCCGGGCAAAAAGTGGATGGGCAACTGATTAAGGGCGGGGTTTACGTGTGCACCGAAGGACCTAGATTTGAAACCCCGGCAGAAATCCGCATGTTCCGCCAGATAGGGGGGACAGTGGTGGGAATGACTGGTCTCCCTGAAGTTGTACTGGCCCGAGAACTTGAAATGTGCTATGCATCCATATGTATGGTTTCCAATTACGCAGCATCAGTATCCTCCGAGAAAATCACCATAGATGAGGTATTTGAGATTTTAGATGAGAAAAAGAAGGAATTAACCAAACTAATTTACAATTCGGTTATTAACATCCATGATGATGGAAATTGTCCCTGCAGATGTGCTCTGGACGGTGCAGAAATAGATTAATTTAGTTAAATCGAGATATTTGGGGGATGAATTTAAAATTATCCCCTATTTTGTGGGTTATATGCTTATCCTTGGATTATATTAAATATTTCCAACTATGGGAAAGTTTTTTTAATAGGGAAATATAAAAGATTTTTTTATATAGGTCATTATTGCCCCATTTTTTTATCATTTCAACATCCCTAAACAAGGGACTATCATTCTGATGAACCTGATTAAAGGAGAGTTTAGGTTGAACCAAGAACAGGAAGAAATTCTTAAACTTAAAAAAGAGAAAAATGCCATAATACTGGCTCATAATTATCAAACTCAAGAGATACAGGAGATAGCAGATTTTCTAGGTGACTCTTTAGAACTGTGTATCAAAGCTTCACAAATAGAGGATGCGGATCTGGTTGTTTTTTGTGGGGTGGACTTCATGGCAGAAACTGCAGCCATCTTAAATCCATCCAAGAAGATAGTGATTCCTGATCCTCAGGCAGAGTGCCCTATGGCCCACATGCTCCCTGCAGAAGCGGTAAGAAAATATAAAAAGAGATATCCTCAAGCTGCAGTGGTTTTATACGTTAACACTTTGGCGGAAGCTAAAGCTGAAGCAGACATACTATGCACATCAGCCAATGCAGTTCAAGTGGTGGAAAGTCTGGATGCAGATCAGGTACTCTTCGGTCCGGATATGAACCTGGCCAGTTTCGTGGAAAAAAGAACGGATAAGGAAATAATCCCCATCCCTGAAGTGGGCTACTGTTACGTTCATAAAATGTTCAACACTGCCGATGTAATTTTTTCTAGGGAAAACTATCCTGATGCAGAGATACTGGTACACCCTGAATGTGATGCGGAAGTACAGGAAATGGCAGACCACATACTAAGCACTGGTGGAATGATAAGACATCTGACTGTATCTGAAAATAAAAGTTTCCTCATAGGCACGGAAGTGGACATGGTAACCCGGTTACGCAGGGAAAACCCGGATAAACTTATTTACCCTCTACTGGACGAAGCTATATGTGAAAATATGAAACTTCACACCCTGGAAAAAGTTAAAACATCACTGGTTGAGGAAAAATTCCAGGTCAAAGTTCCCGAAGAAATTGCTAATAAAGCCCGGAGAGCTGTGGAAAGGATGCTGGAAGTCAGTTAGATATCCAGTAATATGAAACTTATTTAACCTGTAACCGCACTTATTAATCTAAAATTATTTTTTCATGGTGATATATAGTGAAGATAGATAAAACCGGATTATTTGGAGTGTTACTGATACTCATAGGGTTGGTTGTTTACGCCACCTCACCACTGGACCAGCTGGTTATGATGATCACCTGGCCACTTTTATCAGGTTCATCCGAGGGTAAAGCAGTCCTTTTCATGATGGCGATAGGTAGTTTCCTAATCTTAAACTCCCTGATCAATACCAACCGGTTTTTAACACCAGTTAAGGAGAAAACCGCAGAATACAGTCCTGATGGTAAAAAATATCTTAAATGGACCATACTCATAATCCTGTTAACCTGTCTGGTGGGTCTTTTAATCGAGTTTTCAATTCGTTTGAAGTATGGGGTGTCTCCCTTAACCATTTTTGTCTCCACTAATCCCACTTCCACCACCACCAGCCCCATGCACACCCATGTTTTCAAATCAGTTTTTGGATACTTTGCCGATAGTATGGGGGGATTGGTACCGGAGCACGTTCACACTGGAGGCAGCCTCTACCCTGAAGTGGTTCCCTGGGGTTACTTCATATTAATAACCCTTCCCCTAGCATATATAACTGGATTGTTGTCTTTAAATGGGAGAAGAGATCTATACCGGGTAATCCTGGCATTTGCACTGACTCTTGCTCTTATCGGGATGGTTGATGGGGGCCTTTACAGCCAGCCCCTACTCATAGGGTTGGGTTTTTTGTTAATCCTTTACTTTGTGAAAACACCTTTCCAGTTCCGTCAATTAATCTTACCACTGGTCCTCATTGTTCTGGTGGCATTGTCCGGGTTAGGGTTGGAACTGGCCGGAAATAATAGTTCTTACCATGAGATAAAAGTTTTGAACCAGTTTGAACCAGTTGATCTAAGTGGCTACAATGTTCTAAGCACGGAAAAACAGGGAAACATGACTGTGATAAAAATCGATACCAGTCAGAGTGATAAAACCACTCTGGAAAGTCTTTTCAAGACCTATGAGGGTCGTGCTGATGGATTTTTCATAACCTGGAATTTCTTCTCCTACCTTTAGAAATCCGAAAATATCATAAACGAAAAGTCAAATAGAAACAGGTGAAAATGAAGCTTTCAATTATCATACCTACCTTTAACGAGGAAAACTACCTACCTCATCTCCTGGAGAGTATCAAAAGGCAAGATTTCCGGGATTATGAGGTTATAGTGGCCGATGCAGGTTCTGAAGACAGCACTAAAGACATTGCCCAGGAATGGGGATGTAGAGTTGTGGATGGGGGTCTCCCGGCGGTAGGCCGTAATCGTGGTGCTGAATCATCACGCGGAGAATATCTTCTCTTCTTGGATTCTGATGTGATTTTAACCAGGGATTACCTGGAATTATGCCTGGATGAATTTCAAAAGAGGAAACTGGGAATTGCCATCACCCAGATCGCACCTTTAAGTGACACTTTCCTCAATAAAATAACCCATGATCTTGCCAATTTCTTCATGAAAAGGGTGGAGAACATCAAACCCCATGGGGCCGGTTGCTATGGTATAATCACCACCCGAAAACTACACTACGAGGTGGAAGGATTTGACGAAGACCTGGACTTTGGAGAGGACACTGATTACATTGAACGCATCGGTGCCATCAGCCAGTTCAAAGTTCTTAGAAGCCCTAAACTCCTGGTTTCCACTCGCCGTCTTCAGGAAGAGGGTATGCGTAATGTGGTTTTCAAGTATGCTAAAAGCACATTTTACCAGTTCCGCGGTAAACAGATAAGTGCCGAAGACCTGGATTACACCTTTGGGCATCCTGGTCAAAAGAGGATCATTTATTCAGTATGTGGTGAAGGGATGGGACACGCCATAAGGGGCAGGGTCCTCCTTAATCATTTAACTAAGAACAATGAAGTTCACATATTTGCATCAGATCGGGCCTATGATTACCTGTCAGCTCATTTTGACAATGTTTACAAAATAGGTGGATTTAACACAGTATATGAGGATAACACGGTCCAGAACACCAAAACATTTATTAAGGGGATGAAAGACCTCCCAGGGGATTTGAAAAAAAGTTTAAGACTGATGTACAGTGTGGCTAAGGCAGTAAAGCCCCAGATTATCATCTCTGATTTTGAATTTTATTCAAATCTCCTCTCCAAGGTACTGCGTGTTCCCCTCATCAGTCTGGACAACATGCACGTATTAACCCAGGCAGAATTGGATGTCCCCCGAAAATTCCGCACCGATAGAATAGCCGCTGAAAGCGTTGTAAGATCATTCATCCAAATGCCCACATTCTATCTTATCACCAGTTACTTCTATCCTCCCCTTAAAAATTCTAATAAAACTAAATATTTCCCTCCAGTCCTGCGGAATGCTATCATGGAACTTGAACCATACAATGGGGCGCATGTACTGGTCTACCAGACTAGTGACTCCAATGAGAGATTACTGGATATTCTGAAAGAATTCGATGATGAATTCATTGTCTACGGATTCCACCGTGACGAGCGGGATGAAAACCTACTGTTTAAAAGTTTCAATGAGGATGAATTTTTCACAGACCTATCTCAAGCCAGGGCAGTAATCGCCAATGGTGGATTTACCCTTATAAGTGAAGCTCTCTATCTTGGAAAACCGGTTTTAAGTGTTCCAGTTAAAAAACAGTTCGAACAGACCTTGAATGCCCTTTACATGGAAAGGTTGGGATACGGTGAGTTCCAGGAGGATCTAGAACGTGAAGATATTGAGAATTTCCTTTCCAAACTGGATGAATACCGAAAAAACATCCATCTAAAGTTTTCCCATGATCAAAATCAGTCCATTATAGAGGAACTGGACTTCCTCATTGATAAATATGCCTGATAATGATTAAATTTAAGAGATGATGATTTGGGGAGAGTTGTTGATTTCTTTTTTTTGTTTAACATTCACCCTCGGTTATTTGGATGTATTAAGATATTATTCAAGTTTACAGGGCTGGTATAATGAAAAATAAAGACACAACCCATAAAAAAAGGGTTAAAATTGGTCTTAATATGCTGTTAAGCACAAATTTTTCTTTAAAACCAGTATATAAATGATTTATTGATGATAGGGTTAGGAAGATTAGCATGAATATTATTAGCCCCAAATAGGCGTAGAATCCCCATCTTAATATTAAGGCCAGTATCATGGTAGCCGCTAAAGCCAGAAACTGCAGTGAAGACTGTCGTTGGTATGCATGTCCACCGGTGTATCCTGATACTTCTGATGCACTTTTCTGGAAAAAAAAGCCTTCCAGGGCGGTGAATCCTGCTATGAAAACCACGGTGAATATAGCAAATATATTGAACTGTGTTTGTGGGTTATTACCCCAATAAAAAGCAAGAAATATTCCCAGTGCCACTCCCATCCAACGGAAAATTTCCAGAAAACGATTTATTTTTGTACTCATGATCATCCTTCCCCACTACTTCTGGTAGCTATTACCAATGTATAATGGTCATATCATTATTGATATTGTTTAAGATAGTTATACATGGAAAATTATAGTTTCCCATTGTAAATACTTATCTGGTGCTCTCTCCCAAGATTATTATCCGTTGAAGTAAAGGATAATGATATGAGTTCAAGAAGTGGTGTGGCCAATTTACCCCTCCACGGTGGCCGTGCACCTCGCTGGCTCTTCCGGCGTATGGTGAAACTAGCTGGAGCAGTTACAGATTCAATAATCTATGAATACGGTCCAGAAGAGTTTTTATCCCGAATTTCGGACCCGCACTGGTTTCAAGCATTTTCCTGTGTCCTGGGTTTTGACTGGCACAGCTCCGGCACAACCACAACTACTTGCGGGGCTCTGAAAACAGCCATCAAGCCTGAAGAACATGGTATACTTATTGCAGGGGGTAAAGGACGGGCTTCCCGCAAAACTCCGCAGGAAATCCAGGATGCTGGGGAAATATTCGCTTTATCCACAGCGAAACTGGAAGGCCTGGTTTATTCTAGTAAAATCTCCGCCAAAATAGATAATTCATGTATTCAGGACGGCTACCAGCTTTACCATCATGTGTTTTTTTTAACGGAACAGGGTGACTGGGCAGTGGTACAGCAGGGAATGAATGAATCCACCAGATACGCCCGGAGATATCACTGGCTATCTGATTCTGTGGAAAACTACATTAACGAACCACATAGTGGTATCTGCTGCGACCTGAAACAGGAAAAAACCCTGGACATGACTTCTGATATGAGTTTTGAGTCACGTCAAACCAGCCTGGATCTTATCCTGGATAACCCCCAACATCTGAAGAAGTATTTCCAGAAAAAAGTAGATTTGAAGGCAGGTCAAGCTAATCTAGACATATTCTGCCCAGAACTTACTTTACCCAGCCACCATCCGGTGCTGGACACTGATCTATCCCCACGGGAGTTTGAAGTTCTTCAGAATGCCTGGGAATTGCAACCTGAAAATTATGAGGAATTGATTTCATTAAATGGAATGGGCCCCAAGAAGATACGGGCATTGGCTTTGATTTCTGATCTCGTTTATGGGGACCGGGCCAGTTGGGAGGATCCAGTCAAGTACAGCTTCACCCATGGGGGTAAAGATGGTTTCCCCTACCCTGTGGATCGGGAAGTATACGATCATTCTATTCAGACACTACAAGATGCAATCCAGCAAGCCAAATTAGAAAAAAAAGATCGCTACCAAGCAATTAAACGTTTGGAAAATTTGATGAATGTATGATAATTAACTTCTCTAGAGATTATTCTTCGATGAACATTGTGATACTGTTTTTCTAAATCAAAACACCCTAAATTTACCATATCCTCACCATTGGAATATGTATACTTATTTGTATATTCTCATCTTGAATGATCAAATTATCAAAGGGTCATCTATTTCAAGTGTAAATGATCAACATGGTTTAAAATACATGTCGACATGTTCTTTTTATTATGTTTTGAAGGTAAATTCTCTTGCAGTTATAAATGTTCCCGATGATAAAATCAGTCATTCAAATAGCTCATTTACTTTCAGGGCAAATAGGAAGTCCAGCTCAGTTAATCCACCCATATCATCAGTGGTTATTTCCAGAGCTACTTTTCCCCATGATAAACTTATTTCAGGATGGTGTTGCATCTCTTCTGCTATTAAACCAACTTTCACTGTGAATTCAAGGGCATTTACAAAGTCCGGAAATTCAAATACAGATACCAGGCAACGGTTTTCAAGAACAGACCAGTTATCAAGCTGGGAGGAATTCTGTTCTATTTCTTTTTGACTTAAAAGTTGAGGTAGGGGCATAAATATCCACTATATTCTGTTGTGAGATTATATCATGTGGGAGTGATTGGAAAGTTATCATTCCTTTTGGGATAACTTTTCTCCAACTAATTCCATGAGATTTCGGGCTTCTTTAAATGTTTTATCTATCTTAAGAGCTTTTTTAATTAATTTTAAAGACTCATCATACTCTTTAAGGTTATATAATCCTTGAGCTCGTAGGTAAAGGGCGTATTTGTAAAAATCATCCTTTTTGGAATATCTGCCCAGGAACAGGTCGAAGGTGTTAACTGATTCCTGGTATTCTTCCAGAATTAGCAGCACATATCCTCGGTTGTACCAGGCCATGTTATCGCCGGGTTCCAGTCTCACAACTTGCTCAAAACATTCAAGTGCATCCTGGTATTTACCAAATTCCATGAGAGCCACTCCCTTATCATTCCAGGCGGAAACGTAATCTTTATCAATTTTCAGAGCGCTGTCAAAAAACTCTATTGATTTATCCACTTTTCCCTGTTCTAAAAAGGACATGGCTTGTTTGTAGAACATCTCTGCTTCTTTGATGGCCATTTAATCATCTCCTGGTTATATAGTCTTACTGTTGAATATATAAGATTTAATATAATATATAATGGCTCAGTTAGCTTCCTCTACAACAAGTTACCTTATCTAAATAATTAGTTATAATACTTATTTCTCATTATATTCAGTGAATAATGAGTAATATTGTTATAGGGTCTATTTAAATAGTTAAATTGTTAATGTTCCTTTAATTAGGAGTATTCCATAATTAATGTTAAAAAATAATCTTTTAATTTGTATTAGTTTATGATTTTTTATTTAGTTTTAGTTTTATTTTTTTGGTGGGGAATTAGATGTTTCTTGAATACCCTTATTTTTGTATAAAAAATATGTAAAAAGTATTACTCATCGGATGTAAAAATAAATTTATCTTCATATTTAATAACGCCTAAAAGAGTAGGGTTTTAAGTATTTTTTTATTGGGTTTTGCAGTCTAATTGAAGTGGATCTGGATTTTTTGGAGAAAAAATTGATAATCGTATAATGTAATTATATACATACCAGATAGATACAATTCATTACAGTAAATTACATTACTTTAATATTAGTAGAATTCTTAAGTTTCAATAAAATGAAATGACTTGTATTTTCAAGTTATTCCCTATATTCCCAATAATCCCTAAATCCCAATAATCTTATTTCTTCATCCATTTGGCTTCGTAATTCCTAATCCAGATAAGTTCCTTTAACAGAAGATCGCCATGTCCCTTGGGATTGTTTTCAATTTCTTCCAACCTATCCTCAGATAAGTGGTTCAGGAGTTGTTCCCAATCATCCACATTGGTGTAAACCTGTTTCTTAACCCGGTAAATACTGTGTTCCAGGGATTCCAGTACCAAGTCCACATCTTCACCATCTTCAAGAAATGAAATGTGTTGGTTTAAGATAGGTATCAGAGCTTCGTCCAACTGAATTTGAGCAGTAAGATAGGCTTCATAAGGGTTATCGTAGCGGATGAAATTCACTTTTTTAGGATTTCCTTTTCCAAAATCCCCCACTCCCGGAATAACCTCATCTGTTTCTTCACGGTGATAGTACTCGAAAAGTTCCTCAACCAGATTAGGTCTTTCTTCTTCTAAAAATAATTTGTACCGGGTTAGTTTATCAATTATACTCAAATTTTCATCCGAATCTTCCGTGATAAAACCTCCATTCCAGTGGGATATTAAGAAAATATGAATATTTTTAAGTAGTTTTCTAATATATAGCCACGTTCTTAAATAAATCCATCGAAGCAGGGGATTTTTCGACGAATATGATACTTTAGATGGGTATTGTTTAGATATATTTAGGGGTCATATTTTTCAGTTTTTTTAACTTATTACATTTTAATAGGGGTTTTTTGGACATATGGGGGATAATAAATCATTATACGTGTTAACTATTGGGATTTGTTGCTTTTGATAATTAGGGGGTGGGGTGGTGTTTTAATAGTTTTCATTTAATCCATCTGAAATGGTCCAAAATTTTAATAACCCCCAAGGAAAATTGAAATATGTGTACTAAAAATTTTAAAATTTTGATAGATAAGGATTTCCTGGGAAATTAAAAAGTATCTACAAATGATTTATCCGGGAAATCAGTGATTAAATGGGATTTTATTTAGATGTCTCTAATTAATCATATAATCCACATGGAGGAAATAACATGTTACATGGAACTGAATTATTGAAGAAGGGTTTTGCCAAGATGACTAAGGGTGGAGTTATCATGGATGTGGTTAACGCTGAACAGGCAGCTATTGCTGAGGAAGCTGGAGCCGTGTCTGTTATGGCTCTAGAGAAGGTTCCTGCTGATATCAGGGCTTCTGGAGGCGTGGCCCGGATGGCTGATCCCAGTAAGGTTACCGAGATCATGGATGCAGTGAGCATCCCGGTCATGGCCAAGGTACGGATCGGTCACTTTGTGGAAGCACAAGTTTTGGAGTCACTGGGAGTGGACATGATCGACGAGAGTGAGGTCTTAACCCCTGCCGATGAAAAATTCCATATCGATAAAAAACAATTCACCATACCATTTGTCTGCGGAGCCAGAAACCTGGGTGAAGCTCTCCGAAGGATCGATGAGGGAGCCGCAATGATCAGAACCAAAGGAGAAGCAGGTACTGGTAACGTGGTAGAAGCAGTCCGACACATGCGTATGATCCAGGGAACAATCCGGGAACTCAAGGACATGACCGAAGAGGAACTTTGGAATGTGGCCAGGGAGGAAGAAGCACAACTATACTTGGTTAAGGAAACCCAGAAACAGGGACGCCTGCCTGTGGTGAACTTTGCCGCTGGTGGAGTGGCCACCCCCGCCGACGCAGCCCTTATGATGCAATTAGGAGCAGATGGAGTATTCGTGGGAAGTGGAATCTTCAAATCCGAAAACCCGGAAATAGTGGCCAAGGCCATAGCCGAAGCAACCGCCCACTACGAAGATGCTGAAGTCATAGCCGAGGTTAGCCGTGACTTGGGTAAAGCAATGCCTGGCCTGGAAATTAGCCAGATACCAGAATCCGAGAGATTACAGGATAGAGGATGGTAAATCCCTATCACCATTAATTTTTTTTACAATTATTCTAAATTTTAAGAGCCTTATTTCCCGAGTGTTTGAATCGTTCTAAGGTATTGATTTGATTATGAAATTATTTCTATTGATTTAATATTGAATTAAACTTTCTTCATTATCTGAAGTTTTGGACATAGGAATGTGGTACGCCCTCCAACCGTTATAACCTCAAATTTATCTCCTTCAGGGCATTCACCACCTTTATAACGGTGGGGTAGAAGATATGATTCTGGAAGAGATTCAATTTTATCATGGTGATCGATAGCTTTCTGGAGTACTTTTTTCATATCAACAAAAACCTGCTCCCATTCACAGTCATTTAATAAATTTGCTGGTGTCATGGGGTGCACCCTGCTCTGGTAGAGTATTTCATCAGCGTAAAGATTCCCAATACCTGCTAACAGGTTCTGGTTCAGGAGTAATGGTTTTATCATACCCTTTCTACCCTGGAAACTTTTCCGGAAATCCTCATAATTCACTTCCAGAGCATCAGGACCCAATCTTCTATTCTTTATGAATTCACCCGGATCCCGAGTTAGACTGACCTTCCCAAATTTACGAGCATCATCAAATGCCAGGAAATTGCCACCTGAAAATCTTATCAGAAGCCTAGGGTATCTGGAACTATTATCATTATCATAATGCAAGTAACCGGTCATTCCGAAGTGTATTATTAAAAATAGTTCATTATCCAGCTTTCCGAAAAGATATTTCCCGTATCTAATGCTTTCTATAAATTCATGCCCTTCCATGGCTTTTATCAGATGGTTGGTGCTAGTTTCCACCAGAATTTCCGGACTGATTACCGTCACATCGGTTATTGGTTGCTGTAGGGATGTTTTATCAAAGTACCTTTTGAAGGTTTCCACACTGGGTAGCTCTGGCATGTAATCACCACTTAATCTTGTATTTTCACCCTTCATTTAAGTTTATATAAAACAAGTTATTCAGGGAAGTTAATTAATTTTTATTGTTAATTCATTTGGAATTGTGGTAATTAAGATATTTTAAACAAAATTTTTAGAAAAATAAAATAAGACTGTGTAGTGTTTAAAAAAAGAAAAAAAGGAGGAAAGGGGAATTGAAAGTGGATTCTTGGAGGGATTTAGACGGCTTTTTCTCCCCTTTCCCCGGTTCGAATACGGACAACATCTTCTACTGATGAGATGAATATTTTCCCATCTCCAATGTCGCCGGTTTGTGCTGTTTCTAGTATTGCTTTTATCACACTCTCTGCATCCTCATTTGATACTACTATTTCCAGACGGGTTTTGGGTAGCATGTCGATTCGGTAATCACTCCCCCTGTAACTTTCGGTTATACCTAGCTGTCTGCCACGACCTTTAACCTCTGTCACGGTTATTCCATGGCACCCGATTTTTTCAAGGGCATCTTTTACTTCATCTAGTTTGTTTGGTCGAATTATGGCCACAATTTCTTTCATCATATCACCTCATGGATTGCGCATATTTCATTTTATATCCGGTATCCTGTTTCCTCGTGTTGAGTGATGTCCAGTCCTTCGATTTCTTCTTTATCTTCCACGCGCAGTCCCATGACAATGTCAATGACTTTACCGATTATTAGTGTGGCAACAAAGCTGTACCCGGCTACTACCACTACTGCAATAATCTGGGTGACTAGCTGTCCAGGGTTACCGTAGAATAATCCAGTTCCCAGTTCATTGACAAATGGTGCGGCAAATAAACCAGTGGCCAGAGCACCCCATAAACCAGACATACCGTGTATACCAAATACATCCAGGGCATCGTCGTAACCCAGTTTAGGTTTGAGGTAGCTTATGGCAAAGTAGGAAATTACACTGGTTATCAGACCGATGATTACTGCAGCTTGCACAGTTACGAAACCTGCTGCAGGGGTTATTGCAACGAGACCAGCTACGGCACCGGATATTGCACCCAGTACTGTTGGTTTACCAGTTTTGAGGTAGTCGATTATTACCCAGGAGATCATGGCTGCGGCAGCTGCGGTGTTGGTGACTATGAATGCACTTCCTGCCAGTCCACCAGCAGTTAATGCTGAACCTGCGTTGAATCCGAACCAGCCGAACCATAGTAGGGCGGCACCAATAACGGAGTAACCTAACTGGTGAGGTAGTAGTTTGGTGTCTTTTCTTTTTCCCAGAAGTAAGATCAGGGCTAGGGCAGCTACACCAGAGTTTATGTGCACAACGGTACCACCGGCGAAGTCCAGAGCACCTAACTGTGCCAGGAATCCTCCACCCCATACCCAGTGGGCAATGGGTACGTATACCAGGGAAACCCAGGCTGCTATAAATACCATCCAGGAGGAGACTTTCATCCTTTCTACCACTGCACCGGAAATAAGTGCCACGGTTATGGCGGCGAATGTCATCTGGAAGGCTATGAATACTGTTTCGGGCACGGTTGTGGCCAGTGTGGATAACTGGTCTACTCCTATTCCACTGAATAGAAGATTAACAGGATTTCCGATTATTCCGAATAACATGTCTTCTCCGAATGCGAACTGGTAACCGTAAAGTACCCAGATAATACTGGTAATGGAGAACGCGATAAGAGACATGAACATTGTGTTTAATACATTTACTTTCTTGGTGAGACCTCCGTAGAATAGAGCTACTCCGGGCACGGTCATGAGCATTACCAGTGCTGTGGAGATGAGCATCCACGCGGTATCACCGCTGTTTAAGACAGGGTCCATTGATTTTTTCCTCCTTTATTCATCCTATTTATTTAAATTTGGTTTTTTTCACGATATTTTGTAAACAAAGATATAAACACTATTTTACAGTGTTAAAGATATTTGGGTTGTTTTTGGACTATTTGGAAAGCCTAAAACATTTTTTCTTTTTTTTTTATTTCATGAAAAATTCACCCCAATTACCGGATATCGGAAGCATACTTCCGACAACTGATCATTGTACCTTCCTCCTTATAAATGTTTTGGTCATAATGTAACTAAAAAGTCCATACATTGAATTTTTAGTAGGGGTTTCCGGATATTTATTGAGAATTATTACAATATTTTTTGAATATTTTTAAAAATATTAAATATTGTTTCAGAAAACCTGTTAAAAAGTTTGGAGATAAAATCGGATATCAATAAAAAAAAAGGTTTTTAAAAAAAGGGATTATGGGGAAATTAAGATGATTTAAATAGCGTCTTTTCCCCTTTCACCGGTACGGATCCGTACTACATCTTCTACTGGGGATATGAAAATCTTTCCATCACCAATGCAGCCAGTCTGGGCACTTTTGACTATGGTATCTATGATTCCATCCACATCTTCTGCTTTGGCAACAATTTCCACCTGGGTCTTGGGAAGCAAGTCCACTTTGTAGTCTTTTCCCCTATAACTTTCTGTAATTCCCAACTGTATTCCTCGTCCTTTAACTTCTTTAACTGTCATCCCCAGGCATCCAATATCTTCCAGGGCCTGTTTGACATCTTCCAGCTTATCGGGTCTGATGATGGTTATGATCTTCTTCATTTAATCACCTCAATGATTCTCGTATAAGGGATTATGGCAGTTTTGTATTTTTATAGATGCCTATGATAGTCTGTAACCGGATTCCTCGTGCAGGTTAAGATCCAGTCCCTGCACTTCATGATCTTCCTCTACTCGTAGACCAATGGTTTTGTCAATGACTTTACCAATGAGGTAGGTGACTACAAAGGAGTAAAGTCCAACAACAACCACTGCTAAGAGTTGGATTCCCAGTTGAGAAGGGTTACCTGCTATAAGGCCTCCTTTTATGGCGCTGTTTATAAGGGGAGTGGCGAATATACCGGCAGCCAGGGTCCCTATTATCCCGGACATTCCGTGTATACCGAATACATCCAGGGCATCATCATAGCCCAATAGCGGTTTAAGATGACTGACGGCATAATAACAGATCACTGAGGATACAAAACCAATTATTAGTGCGGCGGTAACATTTACATAACCTGCAGCTGGGGTTATGGTTGCTAAACCCGCTACTGCTCCGGATAAAGCTCCTAGTAAAGTTGGTTTTCCGGTGTTAAGTTTGTCCATGAGTACCCATGCTAACATTCCCATGGCTGCAGAGGTGTTGGTGACGATCATGGCAGATACTGCCAGGTTTGTTGCTCCCAGTGCAGATCCAGCGTTGAATCCGAACCAGCCAAACCATAGAAGTCCGGTACCAATAACTGAATAACCGAGGTGGTGGGGTAACAGTTTGGCATTCTTCCGAATCCCTACCAGTATCACCAGAGCTAATGCAGCAACTCCTGAGCTTAAATGTACTACTATTCCTCCGGCAAAGTCCAGTACACCCATCTGGAATAACCATCCTCCACCCCATACCCAGTGGGCAATGGGCAAGTAGACCAGTGTTAACCAGATGGGAACAAAAGCCAGCCAGGCCGAGAATTTCATCCGCTCTACAATGGCTCCGCTGATAAGCGCCACTGTTATGGTGGCAAAAGTCATTTGAAACACTGCATAAAGTCCTTCGGGTATGGTGGGGGCGTAGCTAGAGAGAGTGCCTGATTCTAACACTCCATTGAAGAACGGGTTGGTCAAAGTCCCCAGAACTCCCCAGATATCTGCACCGAAGGCCAGATCGTATCCATAGATAAACCAGAGTATACTCACTATGGAAAAGGTAATGAATGATAAAAACAATGTGTTTAAAACATTTTCTCGCCGGATAAGTCCTCCATAAAATAGAGCTACTCCGGGTATGGTCATGAGAATTACCAGGGCGGTGGATATCAACATCCAGGCTGTATCACCGCTATTAAGAATAGGATCCATTAATTTTTCCTCCTTTTATAAAACAATTTATTAAAATTTCCACTTTCAATATTTTTAGAAACTTCTAATATTTTTAGAAATTTTCCCCGGTTTTTACATCCATGGGTACCTGTGAGATACCGGAAATGGTGGCAATAGGATGGGGGAAACATACTTCCGATTATGGGCTTTGTTATATAAATAATTTTTGCCATTATTAATTTCAAAAAACGAGTATAATGTTTTAAACTTAATATTAACTGTTTTGTTTTATTAAAAAGTCCTTAAAAATAATATTAATTCCATAATAAATCTGTTAATTCGTATAAAATTATGGGAATATTCCAAAATAGGAGATTTAAAAATTAAAATAAGTTGTATGGAAAAAATGTGTGAAAAGGATTAAAAGGAGTTTTAACTCCTTATTGGTGCTTCCAAACCTGCCATTTTCACTCCAGTCATGGCAGACGACTCCACAGTCAGAGCACGAAGATCATCCTTCTCCAGTTTAAGTAAATCAGTGTTACCAGCCTGCTGAGTAAGCATCACTGCTTCTTCAGTCATGGCTTCAATGTAACGAGCTACTCTTTTACCACCTTCCAGATAATCCAGTCTACGTCGTAGCTGTGGGTTCTGGGTAGCTATTCCCTTACGGCAGGTTCCAGCGTAGCACATCTGACATACCCTGCAGCCAATACTCACCAGGGCACTGGTAGCAATGTAACAGGCGTCGGCTCCCAGGGCTAAGGCTTTGGCCACATCAGCACCATTTCTTATCCCACCGGCAGCGATAAGGCTTACTTCTTCCCTCAGGTTGATGTGTTTAAGTGCCTCATCTGCTTCCACTATGGCGGCTATGGTGGGCACTCCACTGTGTTCAGTGACTATATCTGGTCCGGCTCCAGTTCCTCCCTGCATACCATCCACTACTATGGCATCAGCACCGGCTTTTGCAGCGATTTTCACGTCGTCGCTGACCCTTCCGCTGGTGAATTTCACCATGATGGGCACTTTCCAGTCAGTGATTTCCCGGAGTTGGCTGATCTTCATGGAAAGGTCTTCAGGTCCCACGATATCCATGTGTCGGGCGGGGCTCAGGGCATCGGTACCTTCCGGTATCATCCTAATCTTGGAGACCTCAGCGGTGACCTTCTCTCCCAGGAGGTGGCCTCCCATACCTGACTTGGCTCCCTGACCTATTTTGATCTCCACTGCATCTGAATTATTGAGATAATCTGCGCTGACTCCAAAACGACCAGAAGCATATTGGGCGATGAGTTTGTTGGCATACTTCCGCTCTTCAGGAAGCATACCTCCTTCCCCAGTGTTGGTGGCGGTTCCGGCCAGGGTGGCACCCATAGCCAGGGCTATCTTGGCTTCTTTAGAGAGTGCTCCGAAACTCATGGCCGCAATCATTATTGGTGTATCTATAACCAGTGGATTTTCAGCGTAACGACTTCCAAGAACCACTCTGGTGTTGCAGGGTTCCCGGTACTTGTCGATTGGTGGTCTGGAAACCTGGGCCGGCACAATTACCAGATCATCAAAGGTGGGTAGGGGGCGGGTGGCACCACATCCACGGACTTTGTAGGATCCTTCAGTTGATTTACGGTTGATTTCCACCAGATCGTTGAAGCTCCACACATTCCTAATGTCTTCGGGGGTGGCACTTACTTCGATGGCATTGTTAGGGCACATTTCCTCACAGATCCGGCAACCCACACATTTTTCATGGTGCAGGGGAAATGGTTCGTCATCTACTATCTCGTATACTCCATGGGGACAGTTATTGTAACATGAGTAACAGTTCTGACACAGGTTCTCATCCCGGTTGTCACATAGATACCAGCAGCAACCAGGACGGTCGAAGTTTCTCTTGCAAAGTTCCTGATTTCTCTCTATTTTAAAAGGCATCTAGGACACCTCCTTCTTAGAATCTTTATTATTATTTTTAAGCACCTTGAAAACTGGTGCCGCAGAGTATTTGGTACCGGCGGCTTTTTTCACATCTTCAACCTGAGAAGTTAGAATTGCTTCTGGTTTCCATGGATTATCATCCATTTTATCCACAACAATCACTTCATCAGTTATTTTTTCATCTAGAATAAAGCTTAAAATGGCAGTTGCCACTCCTCCGTCCTGTCCATCCACACCCTCTGCACGGGCAGATACTATCTTCAGGTAGTCTCCCAGTGGTTTTTGATCCAGATCCCGGTGCAGGACTTCCTGGGAAAGGTAAGTACGGGGACAGGCCACGTAACATAGATTACATTCTGGGGGGCAGGTTCCCTTTAGTTGTGGTTTACGGTCTTCAATGGATATTATGTTCTCTGGACACACATAATAACAGGCTCCGCAGAGCACACAACTACCCACATCCACGACATCAGCCTTCAAATCGTTAAATTGGCAGGATGTAACCTCTTCAATGAATTCGGTATCGTTGATGTACCTTCGGTAGAGTACAGGTCTGGCGACAGATTCCCTCTTCTTTATTTCTTCCTTGTTTTCTTTTTTCTTTTTATTAGCTAATTTCTCTAATAAAACAAGACCCGATTGTTCCATGGGTTTAGTTTCAATATAACCTTCAGATTCAGCTTTATGAAGTGCTTTAAGTCCTTTTTCTGTTCTAGCGATTACAGTGGACCATCCAGGGGCTGAACCAACTGATCCTACTGATAAATCAGCCAGTTCGGATGTGTAATCCATGCATACCTGGCAGTTTTTCCTCATACAGATTTTGGCCTTGGATAGGGGAACTTTAAATACATCACCATTTTTAAGGTAGGCCCAGAGATGCCCTTTTTCCACTCTGAACTGGCTTATATTATCCATTTCAATGTTGTTCTGTTTCAGGAACTCTTTCAAGTAGCTGTGGGAGAAATTTTCCATGCAGAAGAGTCCTAACTTGAAATCCACTGGAGAATCTTCCAGGATCTCCGGGTAGTGGTCCATTTTTTCGGCAGCAATGATATGGCAGGGAGTTCCCACGAGGGTAACACTCTCCCCTTTAGCGTTATTGGTCATTTATTTTCCCTCCTCTGATTCCTGGCCATAGAATGGTCGGGCACTGCGGGGCACTATTTTACGGAAGTTCTGGTATTTATCTTCTTCCAGGTGAAAGTTGTAACTTTCCAGGAGTTCCTTCAATTCATTTCTTTCTTCTTCTTCTAGTTCTTCTATTTTAGCGTTTTTACCCAGGCTTTTAATCTCGCCACCCACGTAAATAGTTCCCCTAATTATGGATTCACCAGCATCATCCGAGATATCCCCTAGAATGATTATGCGACCTCCCATCATATACAAGCCGCTCATAAATCCTGAGTTTCCACCAACGATTATGGTCCCGTTTTTCATAATTTCCCCGGTACGGGAGCCTACGTCTTTACGTACGACAACTGTGCCTCCGTATATTCCTTGACCCACGCCGTCTCCGGCGGATCCGTCAATGACTACTTCTCCTTCCGTCATGTTGTCTGCAGGGAACCAGCCAGCGTTTCCATTTATATGTACCCGGGCTCCATGTATCATAGTCCCGGCAAAATAACCGGCGGATCCGTCAATCACTACCTCCACAGGTTTTGTGAGTCCTGCTACCATGTAATGCATGGCGTTGGGGTTTTCAATTATAATGCGGTCATTATCCTGGGCAGCTTTTTTAATGGTTCTGTTGAGTTCCCGGGGTGTTACCTTTTGAGCATTAATTTTAAATTCCTTCATTTTTTCCACATCCTTAGATGGTATAAGCACGGCTTTCTCCAGGTGATATCTGTTCAATATCTGATGTGTCCATAACTTCCCTTAGGGCCACTTCTTCTGAGGCAACAGCAAATAATTCGTCATTTTCGGCCATAACACCTGGTCTGAGGCCCAGTTGATCTTTGGCAATTCCCACTCCGTTGGGTGTGCCTACAATATAGGAGAATGGACCATCCATGTCCTTAACCGACTGTTCCAGTGCTTCTTCTAAGCTGTAATCCTGGGATAATTTGTCAGCAATGTAGTGCACAATACATTCTGTGTCGTTGTTGGTTTCGAAGATGTGTCCTTTACGTTCTAAGGGGTCCCTTATTTTCCAGTAGTTGGTAATCTGTCCGTTGTGAACCACGGTGATGTCGGGTATGATGTAGCTCTGGAAGGGGTGTGCATGGTATCGGTCAACAATACTTTCAGTGGAAAAACGGGTGTGGCCGATGGCATGGGTGCCCATTTTATCTTCAGTGTTGTAACGGGCAGCGATATCCTTTACTAGTCCCACATCTTTTATCATCTCGAATGAGTGGGCTCCGTTTAGGACAATCACATCTTCAATTTTATCCACATCCATGATCAATGGTTTAAGTTGTGAAAATGATTCTAGAACTATTTTACAACGGTATATGATATAATTCTCGACTGAGGGGATGATTTCTTCACTTTCAATGGGGAAAGCGGTGTCAACCTTGGTTTTAACTTCATCTAAAAGTCCAGGTTTTTCTTTAACTTCGATGTTTAACAGATATTCATGTTCTCTCAGTCCAAGACCACCGTAAAGGGCAAAACCTGCTGAATCAGGTCCTCGGTGCTGGAGAGCATCAAGCATGCGGGTCATGAATCGTCCCACTGGGTGAAGATCTTTATCTTTAAATACCACTCCTGCTATTCCACACAATTTAAAACCTCCTTTAAGAAATATTCATGAATTCGAGTATCATTTGTAAGTTCTGGATGAAATGCAGTGGCTAAATGATGTTCATACGCCACAGCAATGATTTTATCATGAATTTGCCCCACTACAACTGTTCCATCCTCCACATCGTAGGCATAGGGAGCCCTAATAAAAACACCGGGGTATGGGGTTTTCAGAGCGTTTAAATTTAAATCAGCTTCAAATGATAATTTTTGTCTTCCAAAACCATTTCTTTTAACTTTCATAGGTACCAATCCCAGTAATGGTTGGTCGCAGTCGGTTTGCTGGCTTAATAATACCATTCCTGCACAGGTACCAAGTACCGGGATATGGTTTTCTTTAATGGCTATGTCAATACCGTTTTCATGTATTAGTCTTCCAATTACAGTGCTTTCCCCTCCAGAGATAACAATTCCATCACATTCAGCTACCTCTGGGGCTGTTTTAACCTTTAAAACATCTGCTTTAAGACTTATTTTATTAACAGCATTTTTTGCCATTATTTGGTGCTCGGAAACGTCTCCTTGCAAGTCTAAAATACCTATTTTTATCATGTTCTTGCCTTTTGATTTAGATTTTTTGTTGATGGGCGAGTTATATTTACTCTGCATAGAATATAAAGTTACCGGAAATGCTGTTCCGATTAGCGATAAATTTGAAATAAAATTTCGAATCCAGTAATGAATATGTACATTGTTTAAAAAATATTCCTAAAATAAAATATAATTGAACATTCATATAAATATTTCTACTGCGGAAAGTGAGATATGGATTAAATTATTACACGAATTCTCAGGGGATGTATTGATAAATATATACGTTCTTTATTTTTCAATAATTCATAAATATGGGATAATAAATTATGAATTTCCGGGACATTGGTCGTGATTTAAGCTTTAAAATTGGTATAAATCTGGTTTATAAATTAATTATAACTTATTGGGTAATTTAGTGATTAATTACTATTTTATGATTTAAATAAAATGATTTAGGGACTTTTTAGGCACGATAATTCAAAATTATAAATACTTTGAAAAACAAAATTATTATGGAATAAGAGGGATTTTTTTTAAAAAAGAGGGTGATTTAATGGCTGAACTCTATGAAAAAATGGTTCAAGAAGCAATGATGGCTCAAAAAGCCGATGTAGAAACTATTAAAAATAAAAGGGGAACTCAGTTCCACATTAAAGATACCAAGGCATATCTTGATGTGGTAGAGAAAATGGAAGCAACAGCCGAACAATCAGAATCAGTTATAAACCTTCATGTGGATTCAGTGAAGGCCCACTACAACATACTGGACAGTTTAACTGATACCATAAGGCCAGAAGACGATCCTTTCGTGGAACACTACCAAACGCCAGCGATACTGGAAATTCTTTGTTATGAAGACTCTGAATTTGAAAAGAGTCTCAATAAATTCATTGAAGCCATAGGAAAAGCAGAAGCATTAATTGGTAAAGAAGTAGTAAGAAGATATGGTGGATTCTACGGGCCTACCTGTGTAGTTGATTTTGCCCTGATGCCTGGTAGCACCAGCAACACCATAAACCGCATATTAAAAACTGTAGACATTCCTGAAAATCATAAACAGGCCATACTAGCTGCTAAATCATGGGGAATGAATACTTCCTACGGTATTGGTGAAGTTTTTGCCAATGAAATTGAAGGGGGAACCACAGTAGCTCAGGCCGTGGAGAAAGAAATAAATGAGATTAAAAACATTTACCAGAACCCGGTGGAAGCTCAAGCTGAACTCATGGATGGTGCTGGTCACACCTCATTCGATGTCCGGAAATACATGTCCCAATACCGGGATAAAATGGAAAAAACCATAAAAGCAGCCATGGATGATGATGTACACTATGGTAACATCCTGACCGTCCCCGCATACTGTGTGGGTGACATATCCCACCATATCGCCCAATCCACATTCAACATGTGTAAAGACGATGTCACCATGGCCATAATCGAAGCCACCACTGAAGTGATGGATTCAACCTTGAAAAAAGCCCTTCCAAACTTCAAAAGTGAATATGAAGTGCTTTCACTGGCCACAGGATCATCAGCATGTGCAGTGGAGTACATACTGGAACTGGACGGATTCAACGCACCTAAAGTGGTGGATCTGTTAACCCAGAGATTCCACAACTACGTGCAATTATACCCCACCCGTGGAGCCGCTGCAGAACTGCACAACAGTGACTTCATGGACATGATCTACCGTGGATGGGGCCATATTGACCAGGCCCGTAAAGTACTCAATGGTTCTTCAGGCACACTTAAACCTAAAGTAGCTGGATTCGAAGTGGACTTAGAACCAATACATAAGAACGATGTGATCATGAATCCACAGCGTTACACCTACCCTGCATGTGCCATAACCGTCCGTTTCTCATCCCTAATGAGGCTGGCAGATTACCCCTGTCTACTCACCAGTGAACCAGTAACCGCCACCTTGATGACCAACATCATAGCCCTGCACAAGGAAAGCCCAGCGTCCCCAGCGAGAACCTGTAAGAACTGTGCAGCAGCATCACTGGTTGACTTCAGACACAACCACTGCCAGTGGAGAGAAGCAGTATAATTAGCAGTTAAAATGGTTAGTTACAGTGGCATAAAATGGTTAGTTACTAAAACTAGCCATTCCCATTTATTTTAAACAATAAGGGGGTTGAAATATGAAGTGTTATATCTGTGCAGAAGAAGGTAAATCAACCGATGCAGTTGCCATATGTATTGTCTGTGGAATGGGATTGTGCATGGACCATGCCATCCGCCAGGAAACCGAATTATGGACCGGAGGATATCCTTTCCCTGCAGAAAAAATAGAGGAAACCATGCCCAGAATCCTATGTAAATACTGTGCAATGGCCCTAAAAAAAGGAGCACCTAAAGGGGGATAAATAAAATGGTTTCTTTAATGAAAAGATCAGTCGCTGAACTTATTGGGACATTTATTCTCGTATTTTTTGGTACTGGTGCTGCAATCGTTACCTTGATGATCAGTAAAGGTCAAACGCCTCCTAACTCTTTCAATATAGGGATAGGTGCATTGGGGGGTCTTGGAGACTGGTTAGCAATAGGTTTGGCTTTCGGGCTTGCTATAGCTGCATGTATCTATGGATTTGGTAAAATATCTGGTTGTCATATCAACCCGGCAGTAACCATAGCTCTGTGGTCGGTTAAAAAATTCCCTTCACGGGATGTTGCACCCTACGTGGTTGCGCAACTTATTGGAGCCGCCCTGGCAAGCTTTGCCTTAGCCTATATCATTGGAATGGGGGCAGTAACCACTGGAGGCTTAGGTGCCACCGCACCATTTGAAGGTATAGGTTACTTCCAGGCTATTCTAGCAGAAACCATTGGAACTTTCCTACTCATGCTGGCCATAATGGGAGTAGCTGTGGACAGGGAAGCTCCACCAGGATTTGCTGGTTTGATAATCGGTTTAACCGTTGCCGGGGCGATAACTACCCTGGGTAACATAACTGGAGCATCACTAAACCCCGCCAGGACCTTTGGTCCCTACCTGGGAGACCTGGTATTGGGAGGAACCAATCTTTGGGCCAACTTCCCCATTTACATTATAGGTCCAATTGTTGGGGCGGTTTTAGCGGCATTTGTGTACAACTATCTTTCAGAGGAGACTGTATAAGTCTCATCTTTTCCATATTTTTTTATTTTTTTAAATTAATTCATCCCTAATGTCTGATTCCTGTTTTAGTGTTATTTCATTTAATTGAGTTAGACTAGGATCATAGTTGAGAATATAAAAATAATCTTAGAAAAAACCGTAATTAAAAACCTCTAATTAATATTATTTACTTTTAGAATAGTTTTTGTAAATGTTATTAAATGATTAAAGGGATAAGCTTATTATAGGGGCAATGAAATATATATTCCATTAACTGTCCTTTTTTAGGATCAAAAATTTAATAAGAAATATCCCAAATTTATAAAATATCTGAAATTTTATTTATGTGGATTATGGAGTGAAAATACATGAAAAAAGCACCTATCGCTATAGTGGCGGTAATAGTAGTATTTGCATTTATTGGGGGTTACTTTACTGGAATTATGAATTCTGCCGGGAATTTCACCCTCAACATAACTAACAAAAGTAATGATAGTGGTAGTAGTTATGATACTACACCAACAACTACCTACAAAACCAACACCGTGAAAACCACTGTTAAAAACACAGCGGACACCACAACTACTGATACACCTACACAAACTAACACACAAACTAACACACAAACTGAAACTAATACAACCAGTTAAAAACCAGTTAAATCATCGTCTATCAGTAATTTATCAAAACAAGCATAATGGGTTTAAAATTTATTTAAACCCTCACTTAATTATTTTTTATTTTTAAGTTAAAATTTAAAGAACAGCCCTTAATTTTAAAAATTTAGATCTAAGAAGTGTTAAAAAGAAAAATGAGATCTATTTTGAAAAGTTTACTTTTCCCTCCAGGGATGCCATAATTTTGGCCGTGGCTTTTTTAACAACATTAGCGGCGGTTTTAAAATCCTTTAATTCATCATCACTCATTTTAACACTGATAATCCTTTCAACACCGTTTATGCCTAATTTAACTGGCACACCCAGGCATACATCTCGTACACCGTCGATCTCACCGTCAAGATAGGTGGTGAGAGTTAGTATCCTCTTTTCATCGTTTATGATGGTTTTAACAGTGTTGGAGATGGCAAAGGCTGGTCCGTATTCAGTGGCACCTTTCTTGTTAATGACGTAGCTACCTGCATTTTTTACCTTATCTACAATTGTTTCCACATCAAAAGACTGGTACTGGGGGAAATCTTTAGCCAGTATCCCACCAATGGAAGTGGAGCTTAAAAGCAGCACCATATGATCGCCGTGCTCCCCTATGATCCTGGTGTGTATCTCACTAACATGGATGTTGAAATGTTTAGCAATGAGGTTCTTCAATCGTAGAGAGTCCAGGTGGTTCCCTAATCCAATCACCCTGTTTCTGGGGAATCCAGAAGCTTTGTAAGCCACGTAAGTCATAACATCCACGGGATTGGTGATGACCAGAATAATTGATTCAGGGGCGTGTTTGGCAACTAACTGAGCATATTCGGCTATGATCTTGGCATTGGGGATGGCCACATCCATACGGGTCATTTCAGGAGTTCTCGGGACACCTGCAGTTATTACCACAATTTTAGAATCTGCCATATCTTCAAAATTGGAGCTAGGGGTTATGGAAACCCTAATATCCTTGGCAGCCATGGCATCATTCATATCCAGGGCTTCCCCCTGGACCTGACCGAGACTGTTTTCACGGGATAACAGTACTACTTCACTAACCACACTTTCTTCTGCAAGACTAAAAGCAGCGGCTTTACCCACTCTTCCTGATGCACCAATAACACTAACCTTCATTTCACACCCGATCCCTGGTAAATAAACTATTATTTTAGGTAAACTATCCTTGAAATAATTTAAAAATGGAATTATAAATTAAAATCAGTCTTTATTCAGAAAACCTTGAGCAACTCGGCGGACATAACCGCTTTTATCTTCAAGTGCTTCCTGAAGTGCTTTTTCAGCTTTTTCCCCACCAATGTTTCCGAGTGCCATTACTGCACCGGCCCTTACAAATCCACTATCATCACTCATAACTTCAATTAATGGATCTAAAGCTTCAGGAGATTTTATATTACTCAAAGCCCATGCAGCCCCGCCTCTGACTCTCCAATCATCATCATCTAAAGTTTTGATCAGTGGCTCCACAGCAGATTCACCCAGGTTACTCAGGGCACCTGAAGCAGCCCGACGCACCCATTTATTGTCATCTTTCATGGTTTCAATGAGGGGGTCAATGGCTCTTGCGTCACCAATCAAGCCCAGTACTTTAGCTGCTCCCATACGGACATTTTTATCCTCATTATCCAGGGCGTCAATAAGCTGTTCCACTGCGGGTTCCCCCATTTCCTCCAGCATTTCTATGGTTTGGACTTGTACAAGTTCATCATCATCTTTTAAAGTTTCAATCAGCCTTTTGATGTTTTTTTCAACTTCCATAACTAATATCTCCCCTTGAAAATTAATTAAATATAGGTTTTATAGGACATGTCCATGAATGATAACTCTAGAAAGATATAATATGTATCTAATAGGCCATATATTTTATGCAAATAACCCACTATTTAATAATAAGTATAATCGTCTAATAAAAGTTTCTCAATCTTTATTGGCCTCTATTTCGAAATTCAGATATATATAATCTATTATTCTATGATATTCCAAATATTGAGGATATTCCCTTTTTTTTCCCAGGTTAATATTCCATTTTTTTCCCAGGTTAATAGAATATTAAATATTATCTGGAAGACATATTAATGAAAAGAGTCGGAAATTCCACTTTGGTTGTGGATCAAATGGGAGAAAGATACCAGATATATGAAATTGAAGATTTGAAAGCCGGAGATCATCTCTGCTGTTTATATAAAAATGATGAAGAACACAGAACCCTCTTAACATCTTACATGAGGTTTGGGCTGGAAAGAAATGAAAAAGTATTCTACATTGTCGATGCCCACACCTCAGAGACAGTTCTTGATTATTTACGGGATGATGGCCTGGAGGTTGAACCCTATCTGGATAGTGGCCAGTTAATGATTCTAACAGTTAACCAGTCCTATATGGAAGGTGGTGTATTCGATCCAGATAGCATGATCCACATGCTTTCCCAGGAAACAGAAAAAGCACTGCAAGAGGGTTACAGTGCACTGAGAGTCACCGGTGAGATGTCCTGGGCACTTAAAGGATTACCTGGATCAGAACGTCTCGTTGAATATGAAGCTAAATTAAATGAATTTTTCCCTAATAATAAAGCTCTGGCTATCTGCCAGTATGATCAAAGATTATTCGAACCAGAACTTCTTCTTAACGTATTATTAACCCACCCAATTGTGGTAATTGGAACCAAAATATACGAAAACTTTTATTATATGCCTCCTGAAAAATATCCCTTCGATATTCCAGAGTCCACCCTTAATGAGTGGATAAAAAGTCTTGAAGTTTACCATGATGTTAATCGATTCCGAGAAAATATACTGAGCTCCATGATGGATGGCCTAATAGTTGCAGATGCCAAAGGGGTTCATCAAGAGGTTAACAATGCTCTTTGTAAAATAACTGGATTTTCTCGGGAAGAACTGATTGGAACTAACCCCCCTTATCCATACTGGCCTGGAGAAGAATATGAAAACAATCCAAAAGCCTTTGAAAAGACATTGAATGGGGGTGGGGGTGATCTTGAACTTGTTTTCAAAAGGAAAAATGGGGAAAGGTTTCCAGTCATTGTAAGCCCTTCAGTTATGCGGGATGATAATGGCAATCTAAAAACTGTTTTTGCAACGGTTAAAGATATTTCAGAACGAAAAAATGCTGAAGAAAATATTAAACAGAGTGAAGAGGTGTTAAGAGCTATTTTAGAATCTTCTAATGATTCAATAGCTTTAGTTGATGATTCTGGTATTTTTTTAGAGGTTAATAAAGCCACTGCAGAACGTTTCAGGGTTAATCCTGAGGATATGATTGGAACCCATATTAAAGATTACATCTCACTGGATCTATTCAAGTCACGATGGAAATATTTTGAAAAGGTTTTCAGGACCAAAGAACCAGTAGAATTTGAAGATGAAAGAGAGGGTACATCCTTCTTTCTTTCCATTAATCCAGTCCTGGAACACGGTCAAGTGAAAAAAGTAGCAGTTTTTGCCCAGGACATCACTAAACGAAAAACATCTGAAAAAGCCCTTAAAGAAGCCCATAGTAAACTTGAAGCAACTTTGAAAGCCATACCGGACTTGATGTTTGAGGTGGATAATAATGGGAGAATTTACGACTACTACGCACCCAAATCCGAAAACCTTTACGTAAATCCCGATGTTTTCATGGGTAAAAAAGTTAATGAAGTATTACCCCCTGATGCTGCACTTAAAGTTTTAGAAGCAATTGACAAAGCAAACGAGAAGGGATGGTGTAAAGGAGTTACATACTCACTGGATCTTCCCACCGGGGAAAAAATATTCGAACTTTCCCTAGCAAAGAAAACAGTCAATTCCAGCGGGCCAGTGCTTTTTGTAGCAGTAGCCCGGGATGTAACTGAATATAAAAATAATGAAAATGCTCTAAAACAGGTCCTTAACTATAATCGGGGCTTAATTGAGGCTAATATTGATCCTCTGGTTACTATTGGTTCGGATGGTAAGGTCACTGATGTTAATGCTGCTGTGGAACTGGTTACTGGTTACAAGCGGGATGTAATCATTGGTACTGATTTTTCTGACTATTTCACCGACCCAAAAAAAGCAAAAGAGGGTTATGAGGAAGTATTTCGGGAAGGTTTGGTGAGGGATTACCAGTTAAAGATTAAACATCGAGATGGACACATAACACCGGTTATTTATAATGCTTCAGTGTATCGTGATGAGAATGGTGTTGTTTTAGGGGTATTCGCCGCTGCCAGGGACATAACCGAACTTAAAAAAATAGAGAATGATCTTCGGAAGTCTTATCTTTATAATCGTAGTTTGATTGAGGCTAATATTGATCCTCTGGTTACTATTGGTTCGGATGGTAAGATCACTGATGTTAACAGGGCAACTGAAAATGTAACTGGTTATAATCGGGATGAAATTATTGGCACTGATTTTTCTGACTATTTCACGGATCCTGAGAAGGCTGAGGCTGGTTATAGGCATGTGTTTGAGGAAGGTTTTGTAAGGGATTATCCCCTGGAAATTCAGCATAGGAATGGTCAGGTTACTCCGGTTATTTCTAATGCTTCAGTGTATCGTGATGAGAATGGTGTTGTTTTAGGGGTATTCGCCGCTGCCAGGGACATAACCGAAGTTAAAAGAGCAGAAAAAAATCTCAGTGATAGCCAAAGTAGATTAAATTCCATCCTGGAGGGTACTCCCATCCCTAAATTCGTTATTGATAAAAACCACCGGATCATTTACTGGAACAAAGCACTGGAAGAAATCAGTGGAATACGCGCCCGGGATGTTATTGGCACACAAAACCAGTGGAAGGCATTTTATGATAAGAAAAGGCCATCTATGGCTGATATATTGGTGGATGGATCTGGAGAAAAACTTAACCAATGGTATGGGGACAAGTACAATGAATCCAAATTTTTGAAAGAAGTTTACGAAGCAGTGGATTTCTTTCCAGCAATGGGTGACGATGGAAAATGGCTATTTTTCACCGCAGCACCTGTAAAAGATTCAGAAGGTAACCTAATAGGGGCTGTGGAAACACTGGAAGACATTACGGAAAGTAAAAAGGCAGAAAATGCGCTTAAAAAAAGTGAAGAACGCTTCAGAGCTGTGGCAGAATCAGCCGTGGATGCCATTGCAACCACTGATGTTAATGGGGTTATCAAATTTTTTAACAAGAGTCTAATGACCATATTCGGTTACTCCCACCATGAGCTGACTGGTAAACCACTCACCATTCTCATGCCGCCACGATTTAGACTTACGTACATTAACGAACTTGAAAGGTTCCAAGAAAGTGGTGAACACAGGTTGATAGGTAAGACTGTGGTAACGACTGGATTAAAAAGAGATGGAACAGAATTCCCATTTGAAATGTCATTATCTTCATGGAAATCCGGGCAAAAAATATTTTTTACTTCAATCATCCGAGATTTAACTGAGAAAAAGAAAGCAGAAGCAGAAATTAAAAAACAGATAATTCTAACCACATCAATCAACAAAATTTTACAGGACTCATTAAGGGTGCAGAAAGATGATGAAGTAGCTCTTATTTCGCTTAAAGTTGCTGAAGAGCTCACTGGTAGTAAGTTCGGGTTTGTTATGGAAATGAATAAGATGGGGAAATCGGACACCATCGCAGTGAGTGACCCGGGATGGAATGAATGTCAAATCCCACAAAAAGAAGCAAAAAAACTTCTCAGTGGGATGGAAATTGTCAGTTACTGGGGAAGGGTTATTAAACAGGGTAAATCTCTGATAGTGAACCATCCAGAATATGATCCTGATAGCAGGGGTGTTCCAGAAGGCCATCCAATTATCAATTCTTTCCTGGGTGTTCCACTTAAAAGAAGTGGTAAAACCATCGGACTTATTGGACTAGCTAACAAGGAAGGGGGATATGGGCATGATGATCTACAGCAAGTGGAAACCCTTGCCGTAGCTTTCGTTGAAGCATTATATAATAAAAAAGCGGAAGAAAAGATAGAAGAATCATTAAATGAGAAAGAAATGCTCTTAAAGGAGATCCACCATCGTGTGAAAAATAATCTGTCGGTAATATCCAGTTTACTCAACCTGCAGTCGGGTTATATTAAAGATAAAGAAGATTTAGAATTATTCCGAGAAAGTCAGACCCGGGCGAAGTCCATGGCCCTGATACACGAAAGATTATACCAGTCCGACGACCTTAAAAGAATAGATTTCAGTGATTACATTAAAACCCTGGCCCAGGACTTATTCAGAACATATGTTGTAGATCCAGAACGTATTAACCTTAAAATGGATCTTGAAACAATTTTACTGGACATTAACACTTCAATTCCCCTGGGGCTGATACTAAATGAACTCGTATCAAATGCAATGAAATACGCATTCCCTGATGAAGAAGAAGGAGAGATAAAAATAAAACTAGAATCAAAAGACGGCCAATACACACTTATAGTCAGTGATAATGGTGTAGGATTACCTGTTGAACTCGATTTTGATAAAATAGATTCTTTGGGGCTGCAGTTAGTGAACAATCTCACCAACCAAATTGATGGAACTGTAGAACTGGATCGGCTTCACGGTACCAAATTCACCATTAAGTTCCAGGAAAAATATTAGTAAGAGACTGATTTTTATTTGAATAAATTATTCCACTAGCACCGATTTTTTGTAGGTAGATTTTTTGTAAATAGATTATATCAAATTTCACAAGGAGCATTGATAAAATGTACAAAATAACCGTAATTCCAGGGGATGGCATTGGTCCAGAGGTAATGGAAGCAGCCCTGCATGTTCTGGAGGCGCTTCCCATTGAATTTGAGTTCCAAGAATCCAGAGCAGGAAATGCTTGTTTCCATGAAACAGGAACCACCATTCCTGATGAAACAATTAAAGCAGCTAAAAATAGTGATGCAACACTCTTTGGAGCGGTTACCACAGTTCCGGGACAGAAAAGTGCAATAATAACTTTAAGAAAGGAAATGGGCCTCTATGCCAATTTAAGACCTGTGAAATCATATCCTGGTGTTAATTCAATTTACAGTGATCTGGATTTTTTAATCGTTCGCGAAAATAGTGAAGGATTATATTCTGGAATTGAAAATGAAACTGAGGAGGGAGCCACTGCTCTAAGAGTCATCACCCGGAAAGCATCAGAGAGAATATCGGAAGTTGCATTCAATCAGGCCCTTAAACTTGGTAAGACCAAGGTAACTGCAGTTCACAAGGCCAATGTCCTTAAAAAGACCGATGGTGTTTTTCGCCAGGCATTTTGGGAAGTCGCCCAGAAATACACTGAAATGGATGCCTCTGATATGGATGCCGATGAGTTATATGTGGATGCTGCGGCCATGTTCATGGTGCAAGATCCCCACCGCTTCCAGGTAATGGTCACCACCAACCTCTTCGGAGATATACTCTCTGATGAGGGCGCAGGCCTGGTTGGAGGTCTTGGAATGGCACCATCCGCCAATATAGGGGATAATAATGGATTGTTTGAACCAGTACATGGTTCAGCACCGGATATTGCCGGTTCAGGTGTTGCAAACCCCGCAG
>Ga0351954_1002_pt1 | contig 29246 bp, 29 predicted proteins | sample BONcelT113001D13_FD_205813 | JGI IMG/M metagenome (GOLD analysis project Ga0351954, IMG submission 205813) | Enriched cells from coal bed in the Powder River Basin, Montana, United States - BONCAT cells T11 rep3 HSBNCT.T11.300.1.D13 ...
AATGATCAGCAGCAAGGCAGCCGGTAAAATGGGAACCAGGGCCGATCCGAGATGCAGGAGGCGGACCCGGCCGGCAAACATAATCACCCATGCCAGGGACCAGAAGATGACAAACGATCCGAAATCCGGCTGAAATAATAAAAGGCCCGTCAGCAGAAGCAAAATAACGATATGGGGGATGAAACCGATGGCGGCGCTTTCGATATTATCCTGTTTTTTGGTCAGGGAATAGGCCATGAAAATAATCAGGGTAAACCGGACGGCCTCCGCGGGTTGAAACCGGAAACCGCCGATACTCAGCCAGCGGGTGGCGCCCCAGGCGGAATGGCCCAGTCCCGGAACAAAAACAGCCGCCAGCAGACCCAATGAGAGCAGCAGCATGACATGGGGCACGCCGATGGCGCCATAAATCCGGTATGGAATATAACGACAGGCCATCATAGCCCCCAGACCGGCGAGGACAAACGCGAGGTGCCTGTAAAAATAATGATATTCATTCTGGTAAGCCTTCAAGGCAATGGCGCTGCTGGTGCTGTAGACCATGATCGCGCCGATGGCTGTGAGCATCAACACCGGGATCAGCAGCGCATAATCGTATGCCGGAAAATGTTTTTTCTTATCCGTTCCCGTCATGACGCTCCCCGCTTCATCTCCCGCATCTCCCTTACCGCCCGCACGGCCCGGGAAAAATCCTCGCCCCGCCGGGCGTAACTCTCATACATGTCGAAACTGGAACACGCCGGCGACAGCAGGACCGTATCTCCGGAAACGGCAACGGCCCCGGCGGCCCGAACCGCCGCGTCCATGGTCGCGGCCCTTGTCATCGGCGCCGCATCCTTAAGTTCCGCCGCGATTTTTTCCGCCGCTTCCCCGACAACGACCAGATGCCGCACCCGACCCGCAAACCGGCTTTTCAGTGGCGCGTAGCTGCCCCCCTTGTCCCTGCCTCCCATGATCAGCACCACGGGATTGTCAAAGGTTTCCAGCGCCCTTGCCGTCGCGTCGACATTGGTGGCCTTGGAATCATCAATATATCGCACGCCGTTGACGGTATCCACATGCTGGACCCGGTGGGGCAATCCCGTAAAACCGCTCACCGCCGTTGCCACCCCTTCCGGGGTTCCGCCCGCGGCCAGCACGGCCAGCCCGGCGGCGCAGATATTTTCCAGATTGTGACGACCCGCCAGCCCGATATCCTTACGGGGAATGGAAAACATACCCGTCTTTGGCGTCTCAAACCGGAGTTCCCGTTCCGATATCCACGCGCGGCCCCTCGCCTCCCCGTCCGGGTGCAGTTGACCCGCGTCGAGGCCGTAGATGAAACGGCGCGGCGGATCAGGGGTGGCGGCGGCGCAGCGCTCATCAAAAACCCGCCGGACCACGGGGTCGGCCATGTTGATGACGGCGGTGTCGGCCGGCCCCTGGTTCATGAAAATTCTCCCCTTGGACCGGGCGTATGCATCCGCGTCCGGATACCGGTCCAGATGATCGTCGGTGATGTTGAGCAGCACCGCCACGGCGGGCCGGAAGGTATCGATGGTGTCGAGCTGAAAACTGCTGATTTCGGCCACGATCCGCTCCGGCGGCGTATCCGCGTCAACCGCGTCGATGAGCGGGGTCCCGAGATTGCCGCCCACAAAAACCTTCAGGCCCGACGCCTTGAGCATCTCGCCGGCCAGCAGGGTCACGGTGGATTTCCCGTTGGTGCCGGTAACCGCCAGTATGGGCGCCGTGATGAACCGGAAGGCCAGCTCGATTTCGCCCATCACCGGAATCCCGGCGGCCCGTGCCGCTGCAAGGGGTTCGATGGTGTGGGAAACCCCCGGGCTGACAATGATCATATCAGCACCGGCAAAGGTCTCCGACCGGTGCCCGCCGAATTCAAGGGCAACGCCCAGACTTGAAAGACCGGCGGCCGCATCTTTGAAGACCGCCGGGGCAGCCGCATCGGTGACGGTCACGCGGGCGCCCCTCCGGGCAAGGAATTTTGCCGTGGATCGACCCGTTTTCCCGCATCCCACGACAACCGCTTTTTTGTTTTCAATTTCCACGGACCCGACCGCCTGCCCTTAAATATTATATAAATGATTAACTGTTTGCGGCCATCTTTACCGCCTTAGTGTCTTATTGCTTAAATCCTGTCCAAAAAAACAAAAAATAGGTTATAGTTTCGCCGCCTTGAGCCGTCATCTGAGCTTCAACGTGCTCAGCGATATCAGGGCCAGAATGATGGCCACGATCCAGAACCGGACAATCACCTTGCTTTCGGCCCATCCCTTGAGCTCAAAATGATGATGAATGGGCGCCATCCTAAAAATCCGGCGACCCCCCGTCATCTTGAAATAAGAAACCTGAAGAATCACCGACAGGGCTTCCACCACGAATATGCCGCCCACGATCACCATCAGGATCTCCTGCTTGGTGACCACCGCCGTGGCCCCGAGCAAAGCGCCCAAAGGAAGCGACCCCACATCGCCCATGAAAATCTGGGCCGGATAGGAATTAAACCAGAGAAACCCCAGGCCGGCGCCGGCAACGGCCCCGCACAAAATGGTCAGTTCCCCGCAGCCGGCAACATGGTTGATCTGGAGGTAATCGGCGATCTTTACATGCCCGGCCACATAGGCGAACAGCATATAGGTGCCCGCGGCAATGATCACCGGGCCGATGGCAAGCCCGTCAAGGCCGTCGGTAAGATTGACGGCATTGGAGGTGCCCACGATCACCAACACGGCGAAAAGAATGTATCCGGCCCCCAGATCCGGGGAAACGGCTTTTAAAAAAGGGATGGTGACCCGGCCGTTAAACCCCGGATATTGATAGATCAGGTATCCGGCGGTTGCGGCAATCAGGATCTGGAGGATAAATTTGTTTCGGGCGCTCAACCCCATGTTGCGCTTTTTGATCTGTTTCAGATAGTCATCGAAAAACCCGATCATAAAATACCCGGTCATGACCATCAGCACGATCCAGATATAAAAATTAGCCAGGTCCGCCCAGAGAATGGTGGACGCGAAAATGGCGGGAATGATGAGCACCCCGCCCATGGTCGGGGTTCCGGCCTTGTCCTGATGGCTGGAAGGCCCGACTTTTCGGATATATTGACCGATCTGATGTTCGGCAAGCATCCGGATCACCCATGGACCTAAAGTAAAACAGATCACCAGGGCCGTCAGGCTGGCGCAGATGGTGCGAAACGTGATATACCGGAAGACGTTGAATACCGATATATCCGGCTGTAATGAGTAAAGTAGATAATAGAGCATGCACGACCTGAACTTGTAAGTTGGCAACCGGAAGTGTTTTCACACTTCACATTGTTTTATGGTTCCTTGTTTTCCCGCATCTTGCCGGGCGCGATATTTTCCACCAGATACTTAACGATTGTTTCCATCCCCATGCTCCGGGACCCTTTGACCAGAACCCTGTCCCCGGATTTTACGCCATCGGCCAGAGCCGCCATTAATTCCTTTTTTCCGCCTGTCATGACGGCCCCATCCGACATGCCGGCGCTTTGGGCGCCCCGGGCCATGTCTTTTGCGTATCGACCGGTCGCAAAAATCCGCGCGATCCCTGTTTGCGCGCAAAGCCTGCCGATCTGCTCATGATATGCCGCTGCGTTTTCCCCGAGTTCCAGCATGTCGCCGGCCACCACCAGTGCCCTGTTCCCGCCTTTATGGGAAACCAGCGTCTGGATGGCCGCGGCCATGGAATCCGGGTTCGCGTTATAGGTATCATCAATGACCGTGCCGCCCCAGGCGGTTTCCACAAGGTTCATGCGGCCCTTGATTGCCGCAAACGATTCAAGTCCCGCCTTGATCTGCTTGGGCGTCGCGCCCAGGGCATGGCCGGCCGCGGCCGCGGCCAGGGCGTTGGTCACCATGAACGCCCCCGGTACTTTTAATTCGATATCGATCCGATATTCGGGAAGGCGGAGGGTAAACCGCGAACCCGCGTCAAAGGGGGACACGGCCTCGGCCCGGACATGGGCGTTTTCCCCCATGCCGAAAAAAATCACCGGCCGGGTGATGGACTCGGCCAGCCGTCGACAAAAGGGATCATCCCCGTTTAAAATCAGGGGCGCGTCATCGGCCATGCCCGCCGTGATTTCTGCTTTTGCGGCCATGACCGCTTCCAGGGACCCGAGTCCTTCCAGGTGAGCCGAACCGATATTGGTGATCACGCCGACATCGGGCGCGCCGATTTTGCTGAGGCGAAAAATCTCTCCGGGGTGATTCATCCCCATTTCCACCACCGCGGCCTCATGGGACCGGTCCAGCCGCAGAAGGGTAAGGGGCAAGCCGATTTCATTGTTAAAATTGCCCGCCGTGGACAATGTATTGAATTTTTGCCGGAGAACGGCCGCGGTCATCTCCCGGGTGGATGTCTTGCCGTTGGAGCCGGTGACGGCCACCACCGTAATTTTCGTCCGGCGGCGGTGATAAGCGGCCAGATCTCCCAGGGCGACGGTCGTATCGTCAACGCCGATCACCAGAACATCCGGGGCCGCATCCACCCTGCTTAATCCCTCTCCGGTCAATCCATCCCGGGACGCGTCCTGTTTATTTAATGCATCTCGGGTTAATCCTTCTTGGGCCGCGTCCAGCATCTTGCGCACAGCGTCGGCCTTTTGCCGTTGAATCACAAACCCCCTGACCCCGGCTTCCACTGCCTGCCTGACAAACAGATGCCCATCGTGATGCGTACCCGTTATGGCGACAAAAAGGCCGTTTGCGGGAATATCGCGGGAATCGATGAAAATCCGCTCAAAGGTGCGACCCGATCCATTTCCGGACACCACACGCCGGTCGCCCGTGCCCGTCCACAGCACTTCACCGCCGGTGGCCGCCAGAATATCATCGGTGGTCCAGAAAATCGGGCGCGTGTCTTCCTTTATGGTTTCTTGCGCCGATATTGTCTCTTGTGCCGATATCGGCACTTGTAAGGCTGCGGCCGGTTGCGGAAAAACATCGCGCCCCGTGTCCGCGCCGCGCGCCGCACAGGAGGCATCGGATGATTGTTGCAGCGCAAGAAGTGCTTCGGCCGCCTGTTGCCGGTCGTCAAACGGGATCACGCGGTTCCCGAGGAGCTGGTACGGTTCATGTCCCTTTCCCGCGATCAGCACGGTATCGCCCTTGCCCGCGGCCCGGATGCCCAGCGCGATGGCCGCGGCCCGGTCCGGTTCCACGGCAAACCCCGGCGTTGTAAATCCCTTTTCAAGATCTTTTGGCAGATATTGCCGGGCCATGACCTCCCGAACACCCGCCAGGATATCGGCGATAATGGCTTCGGGATTTTCAGATCGGGGATTATCCGATGTGATAATCGCCAGATCACTCAGCCGGGCCGCGACACCTCCCATCAAGGGCCGCTTGGTCTTGTCCCGGTCCCCGCCGCACCCGAAAATACAGATCAATCTTCCCGGCATGATCTCCTTTAAGGTGGCGAGTACATTGGCCAGGGCGTCGGGCGTATGGGCGTAATCCACGAACACGTGACGACCCGCCGGATCAGAAACCCGTTCCAGGCGGCCGGGCGCGGTATCAAAGGATGCCACGGCCCTTTCCATGACGCCGGGTTCAAGCCCCAGGGCCGCGCCCACACCCAGGGCGCACAGGATGTTGTCGAGATTAAACCGTCCCACCAGCCGGGAAGTGATGGTTAATCGGCCCTTCGGGCTCAAGACGGTTGCGGAAATGCCGGATTGATCCATGTGGACATGCTCGGCATGGATGCCGTGGGACGGCGATGGGCCGATGGAAACAACGGGTAAGGATATCGGTTCGTGGCTGAGGGCCGCGATGAGTTCTTTGCCTCGGGGATCGCCGGCATTGACCACGGCCACGGCCCGATCGCCCTTGGGCCCCCGGCCCAGGTGATCCGTAAAGAATTGTTTTTTGCAAGCCCAGTAGGCATCCATGTCCTTATGAAAATCCAGGTGATCCTGGGTCAGATTGGTGAACACGCCGATATCGAAACAACAGTCCGTGATCCGGTCCAGGGCCACGCCGTGGGAAGAGACCTCCATGATCACATGGGTCACCCCGGCGGCGTGCATGTCGGCGAGAATCCGCTGTAAATCCATGGATTCCGGCGTGGTCAGGGGATTCTTGTATACATTGCCCGAATACCGGTAATTGATGGTGCCGATGACCCCGACGTTGCGCCCGGCGGCAATTAAAAGATGTTCGATTAAAAACGCGGTGGTGGTTTTCCCGTTTGTGCCCGTTATGCCGATGACCGTCATTTTCTCGGAAGGCCTGCCGTAAAATGCGGCGGACAATGCCGCCATGGCCTTGCGGGTATCGGGCACCCGCACCGTTACAATCTCTTGCGGAACAGGACAAGGTTCTGATATCACCACGGCCGCGGCCCCGTTGGCCGCCGCCTGGTCTACAAATCGATGCCCGTCGACATGGGTGCCTTTCAGGGCGATAAAAAGCCCTCCCGGCCGGACCTCGCCGGAACGGTAATGAAGGGAGGTGATTTCGGGATCAGCGGAAAACCCTCTGATTTCACATCCATTGTCCGCATGTTGATGTTGCATTGCCGCCATCATCTCAAAAAGCCTCATGCGCCCCGCCTGAACGCTTTTCCGGATACATCCAGCCGATTCACCGGCGGTGTCGGCGGCGGTGTCGGCGGAATAGTGAGATAGTTAAACGATTCGTGAACGATTTCACGAAATACCGGTGCCGCCACCAGCCCGCCGTAATGGTGTTTGTGCGGTTCGTCAATGACCACCACCACGGCCAGCTGGGGGGCATGGGCCGGGGCAAAGCCGGCAAAAACCGCGTTATACTCGCAATGCTTATAATTGCCGGCTTCGTTTAATTTCTGCGCGGTTCCCGTTTTTCCGCAAACCGAATACCCGGCCGGCACCGCCAGGGTCCCGGTTCCGCCTTTTTCCGTTGCCGCCCGCATCATTGTCTTGAGCAATTCCACGGTGCGCGATGATATGGCACGGCGCTGGGCCTCGGGTTCGAAGGATTTGACGATATTGCCGTTTCCATCGCGGATGGCCCTTACGATTTGCGGTTTCATGAGGATGCCGTCGTTGGCGATGGCGGCCACGGCGGCGGCCAGTTGAATGGCGGTAACGGTGATGCCCTGGCCGAAAGCGATGGTGGCATGATCAATGGGCTTCCATGCGCGATAATCCCGCAACCTTCCGGAGGCTTCTCCGGGAAAGTCGATGCCGGTTTTTTCACCGAATCCGAAACCGGCCAGGGTATGATACAAGGCGGCCGGGCCGATCTTCTGGGCCACCTTTGCCGTGCCGATATTGCTCGACACCGCGATGACTTCCAGAAACGTCAGATCATCGTGGGGCTTTGTGTCCCGGATGACGTTCCTGCCGATGCGATACCTGCCGTTTTCACAATCGACCACGGAATCGGGGGTAAAGAGCTTTGATTCCAGCGCGGCCGCCGCCAGAAAGATTTTTAAGGTTGATCCGGGTTCAAATTGATCCGAAATCGCGCGATTCCGTTTGTTTTCTTGTGGAAACGCGTTAAAGGAATTGGGATTGAATGTGGGGAAATGGGCGATGGCTTTTACGGCGCCGGTTTTCGGTTCCATAACCACGGCCATGCCGGATTTGGCGTTGTTTTCTTCCACGGCGCGTTGCAGGGCGTTTTCAGATATGGCCTGAATGGCCATATCGATATTTAATTCCAGGCTCCTGCCCTCATGCGACGGTTCACAGACCCGATCATGGTTCAAAATATAGCCATGGGCGTCCCTGATGATGGTCCACTGCATCATTTCGCCCTTGAGCAGATCATCATAAAGAAACTCAAGTCCTTCGATGCCTTTTTCATCAATATCGGCAAACCCGATCAACTGGGCCGCGAGGGACTTGTTCGGGTAGACCCGGCAATATGCCGGAAAATATTCAATTCCCCGAATATTTTCCGCCTGAAGGACTGATGCCTGGGCCGGTAAAACATTCCGGTTGATCCAGGTAAACGTGTTTCGCGAAAACAGCAGATATTCGATCTCACGGCGGTCCATCCCGAGCCGATCCGCAATGATCGCCGCCTTGGCGGATTTATCGTCCTTGATCCATTTCGGATGAACGCCGACGGAGATGACGTTTGTGCTCAGCGCCAGTTCACGGAGTCTGGCGTCATAGATGGTCCCGCGTTTTCCCCGGTGGTGCAGCGCCTTACGGTATTCCCCGGATGCCCTCACCGATAGTGAGTCTTCCAGGATGACCTGCAGATAAAACGCCCGGATGCCGATAATCGCGTACAACAACGTAAAAACGACGCCGATAATGGCGATGCGGCGATTGCGCATATCAATTCGTTTTTTTTCCACGCACACGGGTTTCATGGGACAATCACAATCTGATCCGGTTTAGGGATGTTGAGCCCGAACTTTTCCCTGGCGACTTTTCCCAGTGTTTGCGGCGACTGTAAGCGCGCGAGTTCAATTTTAAGGTTTTCTTGAATATGCTGGAGTTTTCGCTGTTCACCAATGGTCACGGCGATTTCATAACCCGTCTGGGTGCACTGGACCGCCAGCCATGTCCGCGTAAAAACCCCGGCAATCAATACCAGCATCAGAACCGTGCTGATGCCGATAAACCTTGTCGTGATAAGGGGATTGACTTTTTTGTTGTTTTTCATCCCGGTCAAATGTTTCCGAATTAGTAAGATTTCTTTTGGTATTTTTTCCGAAATTTTCCCAAACCCCGTTCTTTTGCATTACGGCGCACAACATTACGGCGCCGGGTCGGCCAGATACGCCAGGCTGAGCCTCCGGCTCAACTGACGTGCGCCTCAGGCTCCTTCCATCTGCTCAAGACATTGCTGGCAATATCCGGCAGGGAGAATGAAGCTGTTTCTGGTTTTGGGCGGAGTGATGGCCCCGGCCGCAAAAATCACCAGCACCAAAGCGCTTAAGGCTGCAACCTTTACCGTTTTCATGTCATATACCTCCTTGATGGCTTCTGATTCCGCCATCCCATTTACGTTGAAACGGCTGAAAGTTTTTCCGCGGCCCGCAGTCTCGCGCTCCGCGCCATGGGATTGACATGAATTTCGTCTTCCGCCGGACGAACGACTTTTCGGGTCAGAACACGGATTTCCGGTTGTCGCCGGCATACGCACACTGGAAAACCCGGGGGGCAGACACAGGCCTTTTCCATTTCCCGAAACCGGGTTTTAACAATCCGGTCCTCTAACGAATGAAAGGACACGATACAGATACGGCCGCCGGGTTTTAAGCAATTGACGGCGGCGATAATGAAATCATCGAGAATTTCGAGTTCCCGGTTGACCGCGATGCGCAGCGCCATAAACACTTTGGTGGCGGGATGAATCTTTCGCTTGGCCGCATCCCGCCGGGGAACGGCGGCTTCCACCAGATCCGCCAGTTCACGGGCCGTCCGGATGGCCTTGGCCGCTCTTGCCGCGACAATCCGGCGCGCGATCCTGCCGGCCCATCGTTCCTCGCCGTATTTCCTGAAAATAAATGACAGACGATCTTCGGACTCGGCATTGACGATATCGCCGGCGGTCACTTCGGCATCGGCATTCATCCGCATGTCCAGCGGTTCATGCTCTCTGAAGCTGAACCCCCGGCCGCTGGCTTCAATCTGATATTGCGACAGGCCGAGATCAGCCAGAATACCGTCTAATGCGGTAATACCGATGTCGGAAAGGATGGTGGGGAGGTTTTCGAAATTATCATGAAACAATCGAACGCGATCGCTTTCGGCGGCCAGGACATCCGCGGCATGACCGACGGCATCCCTGTCCTGATCGATGCCGATCAGCATGCCTCCGGGCAGAATGCACTCGAGAATCGCCCGGGCATGGCCCGCGCCGCCGAGGGTGCAGTCCGCGACAAGATCACCTGGCTTGCAATCCAGATGCGAAAGGACTTCTCGAACCATCACCGGCGTGTGGCGAAACTGCATCGGCTAAATTCCCAGCGACCTGATTTCCTTCAAAACCTCCTCTTGCAGCATATCTTCATCAAGCTTCCGGCCGTTGTTTTCCCACATTTCTTTAGACCAGATTTCAAAACGGTTCAAAACGCCCACCAGGACGATTTCTTTATCAAGATCAGCTTGTTCCTTGAGAGTCTGCGGAATGACCACACGGGATTGTCTGTCGAGTTGGCATTCCACCGCGGAACCGATGAAGTAACGCTTGAACCGCCAAAGGGCGGGACTGGTTTCCGTACGATCAAGAATGCGCTTTTCGAGGGTTTCCCATTCCCCGGTGGGGTAGGCCATCAGTCCGCCATCCAGGAAGGTGAGAAAGAAACGGTCGGCGATGCCCCGGCAACCCAGTTCTCCCTTGAACCGTGACGGGATAATGATGCGTCCCTTGTCATCTAAGGTATGAAAAGAGGTTCCCCGAAACATGTATTCCTCCCCCGAACTCCACTTTAAACCCCATTTAGACATTCAACTACCCCTAAATAGCACCAAATGTCAAGAAAAAAACAAATAAACTTTATTTTTTATAACAATTTTTGAAAATTATAAAATGTGGTTTTTAGTGGAGGCTTTTTAAGTATTGGGGGTCAAGTGTTGGGGGTCAAACCTTGATTTGTGATTAACAGCACGTAGTGTTGGGGTCAGGACCATGCAGGCAAAACCTGTTGGCAGATTAATCGTGTTAATCACAAATCAAGGTTTGACCCCCAATGATGCCAACGATGGATCATGATTAGTGCTTGACGCGACGGCGCTTTTTTGTTACGAAATTTGCCATGGCACGACAATGGCGAATCGCATATCCCGGCGCATTATATCACATTTTGTCGCGCGGCAATGATCGACGGGAGATATTTCGTTCAAATGCCGACCGGGAGATGTTTCTTGATTTGATCGGCGAATTTTCCGACCGATTTCAAATCGACGTGTTCGCATATGTGCTGATGGACAATCATTACCACTTGCTGCTCAGGACACGCGACGGCAACATCTCGAAAGCCATGCAGTGGCTCGGGACAACCTACACGCGGAAATTTAACAACCGGCATGTCGTCGACGGCCACCTGTTTCAGGGCAGATACAAGAGCATTCTTGTGGAAAATGACCAATATCTGCTGAGTCTTTCCTGCTACATCCACAGAAATCCCATACGGGCGGGCATGGTCAAGCGGCTCGGCGATTATCCGTGGAGCAGCTATCTTTCCTATGGATACGCGCGAAAAACACCCGAATCGCTGAAAACCGACCTGATTCTGGGGGTGGTGGCGCATGCTGGCGAGGATCCCCGCCAGCATTACCGGGCGAAGGTCCAGGAATATTCGGATGAGTCGGCCAGTGTCTGGGAAGATGTAAAACACGGGCTGATATTTGGCTCGGAGGCTTTTGTAACAGATATTCGGGCACGATTTCTCACTGATGAGACAAACCCGGAGCTGCCCCAATATAACCGTGTCAAAAAAGCGGTTTCACCCGATGAAATACTCAAACGTATGGCCGCCGCGCTGGATTTTGACCTGGAAAACGCGATAAGCAAAAAGCGAATTCCGCCACAAGATCGAGACAAACGCGATTTGCTGCTGTATGCGTTGTGGAAGACCGGCACGTTAACCAATCAGGAGATCGGAAAATATTTCGGCCTCACATATTCAGCGGTCAGCCGCCAGGTCGCCGGAACAGAGCACCGGTTCAAAAAAGACAAAAAATTGGCCCAGTTATGGGGTCCAGCTATGGGGTCAAACCTTGATTTGTGATTAACGCGATTAACGAGTCAATAGGCTTTTCTTGCATGCCCTGTGCAGTTAATCACAAATCAAGGTTTGACCCCAGATATTTGAGATTGTAAACACCATAGGCTGGAGGCTGGGATAAAGGGGGCTAAATTATCCGGAAAAGGATCCTTTTTCGAATACACGGGGACCTTTCAGGGATAAAGATCCATCGGAAATAAAACGGCAGACACCTCGCCGGAGTAAAGCGCAAGCCGGGAGATATTCGGAAATGGCGGGCGACAAATTTGACCAGGAACAAATAGTTTCCTACTGGCTCACGGAATCCAAGGAGGCCGCTGATGTTGCCTCGCACCTCATGGAAAAAGGAAATTATTCTTATGCATTGTTTTTCGGTCATCTCGCCGTTGAAAAGCTGCTGAAAGCCATTTTTGTTTCGCGCCATACGCCATAAAAATCACCCCCCACCAATTCACAATCTGGTGAGATTGGCTAAATTATCTGAAATCAGCCTTGATGAGAAACAGATTGACCAACTGCTCGTCATTACGTCGTTTAATTTGGAGGCCCGTTACCCCGACATCACAAGAGAATTCAGGAAAAAATGCACGCGACAGTTTACATCTGAAAATATGAACAAAATTCTGGGGGTCATAAGATGGTTGCAGACGATGATATAAAAAATTCAATAGCGCATTTTCTTATTGAAGTAAAAAAAAATATAGAATCAAAGCCGCCTACTTATATGGTTCTCACGCTAAAGGACGAGCCGATAAATGGAGTGATGTCGACATAGCGGTTGTTTCGCCGGATTTTCCCGATAATTTATACGATACGCGGCTGGAACTCATGCGAATGGCGGTTCAGGTTGACGACCGCCTGGAGCCTCGTCCTTTCAAAGATGACGCATTTAATGCCGGCGACCCGCTTGCAGCCGAAGTCAAAAATCATGGGATTCTTTTGTAAAAATTGGGGACAGCCACTGTTACGGGAGGGGTCAAAATTAACAGGCGTTTTCACCCTTAATCACAAATCAAGGTTTGACCCCATAAAAACACAGGGACTTCGAGGCGGGAAAAGATCGACAGAGAAAAATTCCATGACCTTATCAACAGTCGCCAGCGGCATTTTTTCGATTTTCGCCTGAGCCGCCAACATGCGATCAAAGGGATCGCGATGAAGGATATCCCAGTTACCCGCCAATTGGGCATGCTCCGGGCTGATCGCCAACGGACGGAACCCTGCTTTTGTTATCCAGAGGGGAACATTTCTGGCGACGGAAGATGCTTCCGGAAGTTTTCCAAGACGAAATTTTGTCGAAATTTCCCATACGGAAGCGGCGCTGACATAAACGGGATTGTCGACATCTTCAAGAACTGTCTTTATTTCACGCGGCAAACGGGGATCATTGAAAAGCCACCAGAGCAATATATGTGTGTCAAGCAGCACCGACGTTATTCCCACTGGCCCAGTTCCTCTTCAGGGAGTGGATCGAAAAAGGCATCCGTCACCCTCCCTTTTGCAATGCCCGGCGTTCTTTGTGTCGGTGCGTGCAACGGGATCAGTTTTGCATAAGGCTTGCCGGCTTTTGATATAATGATTTCCTCACCGGAATGCACGCGGATCAATAATTTCGAAAACTGCGTTTTTGCCTGATGGACATTGATCATTTCCATTGTCAACTCCCTTTAAACATTAGACCACATAGCTTAGTCCATTTAACAATTTTCAGGGACAGATGTAAAGGGATTTCTATGAACGTTAACAAAACAGCCTCCAGCACTAAAATATAACTCGGCTTGAGGCCGTGGATCTCATCTCCTTGGAGATATATCTGCCGGCATGAAGGTGAAGACCTCGCCCCCGACGGCTTGGAACGGTATCATCAAGTGGGCTCCCGAGCCTGAATGGGCAAAATTAACAAAATTAACAGGTATTTTCACCCTTAATCACAAATCAAGGTTTGACCCCAAGCCTCGCATTGAATACGTCCACGCGGCGCTCCGCCAGGCAAAGTACGAAATCCTGCCCGATGATGGCAGTTATTATGGAGAAATTCCCGAATGTAAGGGTGTAAGGGTGTTTATGCAAATACGGAAACCCTTGAAAGTTGTCGCGAAGAACTGCGGGAAGTGCTGGAAGCCTGATGCCGCCATTTGGACCGGTCAAAAGGAAGGATAATTGGGGAAAATTATCATGAAAAAACATAATATTATCATCAGCACGGGATTGGCGCATTTTCCCGCCGTGGAAGGAATTTATCTGTTTGGTTCCCATGCGGAAAACGCCGCCAAGCCGGACAGCGACACAGATATCGCCCTGCTGTTGCCCCATGACCAGGCGAAAAAACAAAAAAACCTCATTGCCGGTTTGACATCGAGGAGGCTCTGCACCAAACCGTCAACCTGCTGAACGCGCGCCACGTATCAAGGTATTTCAAAAAGAAATTATTTCCGGCGCCCTGATTTATTGCGGCAATCAATACGCGGTGGATGAATTTGAAATGCTGACCCTGTCTTATTATCAGAAATTAAACCAGGAACGGGCCGGCATTCTTGAAAAATTTGCTAAATCCGGACGGGCCTGCGCTCTGTAGAAAAATTGGGGACAGCCACTGTTACGGGAGGGGTCAAAATTAACAGGTGTTTTCGCCCTTAATCACAAATCAAGGTTTGACCCCAAAACATTTTTATTGCATTCTGATATGATTATGGTATCTAATGCTTACATTTCCTATCGATGTTGTGCGTTCGGTGAACGTTGTAAACATTGATAAACGACGAAATCCAATAAAAAAATATCCGCATCCACACCCAATTCAGATGAAATTAAAAAGGGGAGTGACACACATGATCAGCCAGAAAAAGAACCTCCGTTATTCATGCCACCGCGTATTTGTGATGGCACTGTCCATCATTTTCCTGATAGCGATGGGCGGCATCATCGGATGCAGCGACAGCACTAGCGGAGGCTCATCAGGGGCGTATTATCTGACCGGTTATGACGGGGTACCGGGAACTGAATCCACATCATCCGCCACGTTGCTGAATGCCGGCAACACCGGATTGAAATTTTACGCCCAGGCTCCCTGGTTCGTCAACCTGACCTTCCAGGTAACCGATCAGGACGGCGCCGGCATATCCGGATTAAAGACCACTGATTTCAAAATCCATGAAAACGACGTCCTTCTGGACCCAGCAACGGCCAACATCAACATTCGCAAGCGGGACCTGCTCCCCCCTGAGTATACCTACCAGTTGAAAACCGTCATCCTGATCGATAACTCATCAAGCGTATCCCCCGAGATGCTCAATAAAATAATGGAAGGGGCCAAGGCTTTTTTTGATCCGGAAAATCCTGATATCATTGATAAAAAAAAACAGCAGGAGTTCGCCATTGTTGCGTTTGATAATGCTGGGGCTCCGGAGTTGATCAGTGATTTTACCGCCAACACATCATTATTAAATCAATATTTAACCCCTGGCAATTCCAGAGCTATTCAGCGCTCCTATGGAACGGCCAATTTTTATGGCGCCGTCATTTATGCCCTTAGCCTCTGGGATGAAAATCCCTCCCCCGCATCCAAAACCCTGACCCAGGGCTTTGTGGTGGCTATTACCCAGGGCTTGGATACCGCCGGTTTATACAACATCAAAGACGCCGTTGCGACCCGTGACTACGACAACAAGCGGGTGATCACGGTACCTGTGGGCTCAGGGATTTCCGCCGGCATCCTGGCGGACATGGAAACTCTCGGAAACGGAGGATATTTCCCGGTGCCCAAAACCGATAAAACCCGACTCCCGGACCAGATTACAATCATCCAGGAACGGATGCTTACCTTTGCGGACTCCTTTTACTGGATTCAGTACCGAAGCGAGCAGGTCGGGGCGCCGGGCGCCCGTCGGGATCACATTGTCGATCTGGCCATTGCCGGAAATATAAATAAAGGCGACAACGCCGGCATTACCGGCACGTTTTCCAGCAAAGAATTCATCGCAGGCGAAGGGGTTTATTTCAACGCCAGCACCTCGGACCCATCAGGCATCACGGAAGTTACGTATTTGCTGGAACGAGGCCAGGCCATCGGGTCCGTGACGGATGAACTATCGGCCCTCACCTATTCCCGCACCGGCAAAGTGCCTTCGAAATTTACGTGGACATCCTTAAACAGCAACGTGGTTTCGGTTGATCCCAAACCCGGCAACAGCCCCGCAGCAGTCGTCACCGCTAACAATGTCGGCGAAACCTTCATCCGGGTCACGGACACCGCCAACGGCGTTTCCGCGAACCTGAAGGTCATCATACTGCTGCGCGAATTTTCCTATGAGATACTCCGGCATGTCATAGAATCCGAACGCCCCTGGAACGTGGACGCCACCTTCCAGGTCAGGGAAACCGATCCGACTAACAACCAGTGGAAATGGATTCCCGACATGAAGCGCGAGGAATTCACTCTGGTCGAAAACAAGGGAACGGCTCTTGAAAACCAGGTGGATCGCGAAACATCCGAAACCAATCTGCGCAAGCGCAACCGCCTGCCGTCGACCCACACCTATACGTTAAAAACCGTCCTGCTCATCGACAATTCCCCCAGCACCGATGCGGACGGCGACAACCTGGCGCTGATGAAAGAAGCGGCCAAGGCTTTTGTGCATCGTGCTTTTATCAATAAACTTGATGATCCGGATTACAACAAGGGTCCGATTCTGGACGCCGCCGGCCGCAACCAGCAGGAAATCGCCATCTGGTCGTTTTCTGAGGGGGGCGACAGCCGGATTGTTCAGGATTTCACCACGGACATTGCCACGCTCGAGGCGGCCATCGATGCTATCCCAAGAGGCTTCGGCCCCATTAACTTTTTTGGCGGAATGGTAGATGCCCTGCGCCTATGGCAAAATAACCAGGCTCCACGAACGGTAGGCAGCCAGCTTCGTCAGGGGGTTTTGGTGGTCCTGACCGATGGATGGGATTCCCTTTTCGGATTTGTCAACAAGGGTGCGGTCCTGGGAGAAATCAAAGACAACAAACAGGTCATCTGCGTAGGCGTGGCTGACGATCTGGTCACCCGAGCCAATCTCAATGACCTGAAGGCCTTTGCCAACGCGGGATACTATTCCGTGCCGGCTTCTGATACCGATCTGGCAGATACCCTGCGTCACATCCAGGATGAGATCGTTGATTTTGCCGATAGTTTTTACTGGCTCCATTATAAAAGCTCTATTTTCCCCGCCAGAAATTGCGCAAACACATCAACTCTGAATATATCAATCAATGATAATAGCAATGCAGACCAACAGAACATTACCGGTGTATTCGAAACCTGCGATTTCTTTGACGGCATTGCCGGTACGGTCTATGTCAACTCCACCGCCACCAATCCCTGGGGCGAAGATACGATTGACATGAGTTTCATCAGCACCGATCAACCGCTCTTTACGAGCTGGGCTGCCTATCAAGCCAAGACATTGGAAGCAGTGACCTATAAAGCGGCCAGCGCCCCCAATTACGTGTGGTCTTCCAGCAACCGCAATGTCGTCATTGTAGATGCGGACACGACTGTCTATGCGAATGCAAGGGCCTTTCTCCGGCTGCCGGCCAACCCGCGGGCAGGAACGGCTGAAATCCAAGTGACAGACCGAGGGAACAACAATAGCAATATGACAATCACGGTTCGCGTGGAAAGGGTCGATGTTCCCATGCCAGTTGCGTATTATCCATTTGATGGAGATGCGACAGATGCCACGGGCAACGGCCATGATGGTGAGATTTTCGGCCCCAAGCTGACTATAGACCGGTTCGGGAAACCCAACAGCGCATACTCAATTGTCAACTCAATCTTAACAAAAAGTACTAATTATATCGCTTTGAATATGTTTTACGGGCCTGCTGACGGCAGCAACGCATGGGCCGGGGAAACAATCGATGAGATAACCACCGGCGCGTGGATCAGATCCTCATCAGATAAAATTCAACATATTGTGTCATTCGACAAATCTCAATACTGGCACCTTACCCTGAAAAATTCCAAAGAACAGCTAAATGCGGACTGGGCCGTTACCAATGCGGCGGGTACCACCTTTAGTCTGGTGCCCGAGAGAGATTATGCTGATGGACAGTGGCATTTCATCGTCGCAACTTGTGATTCGACGGTCAGCAAATTATATGTTAATGGACAAGAAGTGGCTTCAAGAGCTGCCAATGGACCCATTGGCACCGGGTTGGCGTCCTGGGGTTTTATCGGTGTCGGATCATTGGCGCGCTCATATGACGGCGTAAAATTATACCCTCATATTTGGGCATTCGGGGCGGATAATACTTTTTTTAACGGCGACATCGATGATGTGATGATTTTCCACCGGGCACTGACCCCGAATCAGGTAGCCATGCTGTATCAAAGTTCCAAGTAATATTATATTGGAACCCAAAGAATAAGGAATAAGAAAGGTGAAGGCAGTTTGGTTTACGCTGCCTTCACCTATTTTTTATAAAATTCTTCTACCGCCGCAACCACCCGCTCAACGTCGTCATCCGTCATCCCGAAATATAACGGCAAACGCAGGAGCCGATCGCTGATGCCATTCGTATGCCTCAAATCTCCATGTGTCCGGCAATATTTCTCCCCCATGGGGGAAGAGTGCAGCGGGACATAATGAAATACCGCGTAAATGCCGCGCTCCCGGAGGTATGCGGTCAGGCGGGTCCGTTCATCCAGAGAGTCGCTGATAATGTACATGATATGTCCATTGCTCGTTCCCTGGGCATTAACGGCCGGCAACCGCACAACTCCTCGCGCTTCCAGACGTTTCAGACCCGCCATGTACAGTTCAAAAGTTCGGCGCCTTGCCGTGATAATGGTTTCAGCCATCTCAAGCTGCGCAAATAAAAAAGCGGCGACAATATCACTGGGCAAATAACTGGAACCGTAATCCACCCACGTATACTTATCCACCTCTCCCCGGAAAAACCGCTTCCGGTTGGTTCCCTTCTCCCATATAATCTCCGCCCGGCCGGTCAACTCGGGATCATTGATAAGCAGGGCCCCGCCCTCCCCGGAGATTATGTTTTTCGTCTCGTGAAAGGAAAGACATCCCAAATCCCCGATGGTGCCCAGGTGCCGGTTCCGGTGCGTACTAAAATATCCCTGGGCGGCATCCTCGATCACTCGCAAACCCTTTTCACCGGCAATCTCCATGATAACGGCCATGTCACATGGTACCCCCGCGTAATGTACAGGCACGATAGCCTTTGATCTCTTCGTTACGGCACCTTCAATGAGCCTCTCGTCAATGTTTAACGTATCTTCCCGGATATCAATAAAAACCGGCACCCCGCCCCGGAGTACAAAGGCGTTGGCTGTACTCACGAAGGTAAACGACGGCATGATTACCTCATCTCCCGGCTCGATATTGCAAAGCAGCGCGCTCATTTCCAATGCGGCGGTGCAGGAATGAGTCAACAGTACCTTGTTCGCTCCCAGGGTGTTTTCAATCCACGCCTGACAAAGCTGAGTAAACGAGCCATCACCGGAAATTCGCTTGTTCTCGATAACAGCTTGGGCGATGTAATAAAGCTCTTTGCCAGCGATGTAGGGGCGATTGAACGGAATTCCAAGTTTATTTTCCATTAATATCTTTCCTCTTTTTAGCGATGCACACCAGTGAACCGCCGGCTGGGAACGAAAACCCCGCTTTAACGATGGCACGCTCTAAATCACATATCTTCGTAAAAACCATATTCAAAATACCCGGTAATTGCAAACCGTTCAAAGACGCACCCATTTTTTGCGTACCACCAGTTTTCCCGATGCCCCCAAGGCGAGACAACAGCATAAACGGCAGCAGCAAGGTAATATACGAAAACATCCCTTCGATATCAAACCCGGACGCCTCGATTTTTTTTTGCAGCCCATCTCTGGTATAACGTCTTTTATGCCCGGCGCGTTCATCGATTATACTCCAAAGCCAAGGGTGCTGCGGCACCGCGATCATAATGCCGCCGCCCGGTTTTAAGGCTTTGTGCATTTGCTTTAAAACGAACCGGTCCTCTGAAATATGCTCCAGCACATCAAAAACGCCTATAACATCGAATTCTTCGACATAAGGGATCTGTCGAGCATCCATTTGAACAAACCCGGCTTTCGGTAATCTCTTTTGCGCTCGACTCAGGCCGGACAGATAGGCTTCCGCGCCATGAAAGGATACTTCGGGACGATGCTTTGCCAGGCCGGCCATCACAAAACCGTTTCCACAGCCGATTTCCAGCATATTGCGGATATCCGGAAAATACGTATCCAGCAAATATGCAAGCAGCCTGTTGCGACTGATAAACCAGAAACTATTTTCTTCAACACCGGCTAAGTGATCATGGGCATCAGCGGAAAACCCCTCAAACCCTTTTGCCAGTTCGGGGGCAAGCAGTGGAAAGCCGTCTATAATATCCGGCGACCAACCACATGATTGGCAATCCCATCCGCTAAGAATCAGGGACGCGCACTTCAGGCAAACTTTCATTATGTTCCATTTAATAAATACGCATCATCGGGATATTAAACATCATGATTCCCACAATCATGATCAGACTGCCGATCAAAACCCGTCCATTGGGCCTTTCCTTCAGGAATATCCATGAAAAAGCAGGTACTGCAATATACACTGTGGGCAGAATAAATGCTATGTCTCGCAAAGGCACGACACTTAACCCCCGCACACTCAAAAGCATGGATGCAACCATGGCGCCAAGGCCAAAGAAAACGTGACTGTTCAGGCGCACAAAACCGATCTCCAGCCCTCCCGCCCCAACGCCTATTTTAAGCATTACCTGGCCCGCCGCGGCAAGGAATACCGCCAGGAACAACAACATATAATAGATCATCATGATTGACTCTCGCCTTCACTTCCCGCTTCATTATTTCCGCTTGCGATGACCGCGACACCCGTCATGATCAGAATCGTACCAAAGATATGGCCCAGTGTGACCGATTCGCCAAAAAAAATTACGCCACTGGCCAACAAGGTGACTACGGTCAAGCTTGTAAATGGATATGCCTGTGACAAAGGCAGACAGCGCAGAACGACCAACCAAACAACGGCTTGCATCACGAAAAAAATACCACACAAATAAAACAGAGGTTCAAAAACCAGGGCAAAATAATCACTCCCTCCCGGTCCAAGGGCAACGGCTTTAAACACGATCTGATTGGCGGTGTTGAGCAATAAAAAAACGCCGATAAAAAGATAACCTTTAAGAAACGAATTGCTGATGGGAAAAAAGGATAAGCTTTTTATCATCAGAAAAATCCTTATGGATTAAGAATCTCGGCCAGCTCAAAAGCCAGTTCCACGGCCTGTTCGGCATTGAGACGGGGATCGCAGTTGGTCCGATAGTTCTTTTGAAGATCCGAATCAAGAAGTCGACGGTTGCCGCCGATGCATTCGGTAACCTTGTCTCCTGTCAATTCCAGATGAACGCCGCCGGGCACGCTGTCTTCCGCTTCATGAATATGGCAGAAATCACGCAACTCTTTTATAATTTCCTCCAGGTTCCGGGTCTTCATCTGAAACTGGTTGCTATACGTATTGCCGTGCATGGGATCGCAGCTCCATACGATCTTAAAGCCTTCCTTTTTCATCTCCGCCAATAATTTCGGGAGCAAGATCCCTACTTTTTCAGCGCCGAACCGTGTGATCAGGGTAAGGCGACCCGGCGCATTATCCGGGTTTAATGCTTCCACCACCCGCTTGATGTCGTCAATGTCGTGGCTCGGACCGATTTTGACGCCCACCGGGTTGCCGATACCCCGCATAAACTCCACATGGGCCGCGTCCGGCTGGCGGGTCCGTTCCCCGATCCAGAGCATATGAGCGCTGGTGTCGTACCAGTCGCCGGTGGTGGTGTCAATGCGGGTCATGGCTTCTTCATAATCGAGCAAAAGCGCCTCATGGGACGTATAAAGCGTGGTCTGGTTCAACTGGGGCGTGTAAATATCATATCCAATGGCTTTTGTAAAATTGACGGCCTTTCGTATGCCGCCCACCAGTTCCATATATTTGCGGTTGGCGGGAAACGCCTCACAAAAATCCCGATGCCATTCCTGGACATAATCCAGGGCCGCGTATCCGCCCCGGGTAAATGCCCTGACCAGATTCAGGGTGGCGGTAGACCGGAAATATCCTTCCACTATTCGTCGCGGATCCGGCATCCTTGCTTCAGGAGTCGACTCCGGACTGTTGACCATATCTCCCCGGTAGCTGGGAATTTCAATACCATTTATTGTTTCAGTGTCGGATGACCGGGGCTTGGCATACTGTCCCGCGATCCTGCCGATCCTGACCACCTGCTTTTCACCCGCATAAGCGAGAATGATGGACATCTGCAGGATTACCTTGAGAAGATCATGGATGCGGGGGCCGTGGCAACTGGAAAAATCTTCGGCGCAGTCCCCGCAGTGCAGGACAAAGGCCCTTCCCTCCACGGCCTCGGCCAGTTGTCGCTTGAGCGCCCGGGTTTCCCCGGCAAAGACTAAAGCGGGCAATCGAGAAACTTTGTTAAGCTCCTCGGCCAGCAACTGTTTATCCGGCCATTGCGGCTGTTGATATACGGGAAACGAACGCCAGTTTGATTTTGACCATTCCTTACTTTTCATAAACTGAATCCGTTATGATGCATGCGGTTGATATCAGTTCGCTGGCTACAAAATTGCCGGACTTGACCATAAGATTTTTCAGCATATGGGATAAATGTTACATCACCAAATCTTTATATACTAATCCGGTCATAAATCTATGGACATTAAATAGTGCAATAAACGCATTCCGGATGTTGAAAAAAATTCCTTATCAGCGCGGGCAGTTTCTGCAGCCGGCGAAGTTGTTTCATCACGGCCGCTTTAAGCTGGTCAGGGCCAAAAACCGGGGTGCGGCCGGCGCCGTGAACCTTGACATTGTTCCAAACCTGTTCGGCAGGGTTCAGCTCCGGCGAATATGACGGCAGATAAAACACGGTGAGCCGGCCGTTAAAGCTTTTAATGCAATCGTTAACTTTACCTGAACGATGGGTGGGATGACGGTCCCAAATCAGAAAAATCGGATTTTCAGCATTATGCATCAACCGTTTCAGAAAATCACAGATCCGATCCGCATCCACGGTTTCCTTGACTACCATAAAACGCATATGACCACGCGTACTGATGGCGGCGATCATGTTGAGACCAAAGCGGGCTCCCGTCGCCTTGATCACCGGCGTTTTTCCGACAGGCGCCCATGTCTTTCCGGAATGAAAATCAGACCGGATTCCCGATTCATCCTCAAAATAGATGGTTGCCCCGATTTTTTTGGCTTCCTTTTTGATTTTTGGAAAATCCACGTCCATCCACCGTTTAACCGCCTCCGGATTCTGTTGATACGCGCGATAAAGCGGCTTCTGGTTGGAAAAGCCGAGTTGCCGGAGAAGACGACCGACCGAACTCTCAGACAGTTTGATGCCGAATTTGTCTTTGATAGCCGAGGCCACCAGGTCTCTTGTCCACAATGCAAAAGGGAATTTGAGTTGCTGGGGGTCACCCTCGGTTACCAGGTTATAAACCCATCGGATCTGGGAGCCGGTGAGGATTTTGGGCCTTCCGGGCCTTTTGCCGGTTTTAAGGGCATGCCATCCACCGGAGCGGTACTTGGCAAGCCAGTCATAAATGCAGGCCCTGGCAAATCCAAGCGCTTTGATGACCTTTTCAGGGCTTTCACCGGCGTGAACACGCTCTACGGCGCGTTTCCGGATCTCTTCCATTACCTGGGGGCTGAGTTTTCTTCCGTCTGTTGTTTTCATGAAAGAAGTATATATCGTTAATTGACAAATGTCCAGAGAAATATGACCTGATTAGTAATTGATAAAAAGATAGATTTATCAGTATTAACATATTTTTTTAATAAATTTCAATGGATTACCAGCATACAAACTATTCGGCGGTATACTTTTTCTGACTAATGAGCATGCCCCAATCACACTGTTATCGCCAATTTCAACGCCATGCAATACTACGACCGATACACTAATCCAAACATTTTTTCCAATATTAACTGGTAAAGCTTCCAGTTGTTCATCCGGGATAAGGCCCCGATCAATTGACAACGAATGACCAGTAGAATCAATTATATATGCATTTGAAATTATCGAGTTATCACCAATTGTTATTTTATCGTAACAAATAATCGTTGTCCCATTAAAGCTCACATTGTTGCCAATGATAACCTCTGAATGCTTGAAAATTGTCATTATTGTTACTTTGCCAAACAGCTTTCCCTGGATAACGCAATTATCTCCAATCGATACTGATCCAAGACCAAAAAGATCAATCTTACCATAAACCCTAAAAAATTTACCAATATTAGCCTTCTTAAAGAATAATAAAAATTTTATTCTATAATAAAATCCATTCAATAGGCTGAATATTCCACCAAATATCATATTAGGGTGTTCCACCGCCTTTTTGGCAAGTAGCAAAAATATGCTGCGCCTATCTGAAACAATAGATAATATTTTTTTCATAATCCTATGAAGGTTTTCACCATCATCTTGACTTGGCGATTATCGCTTAGCATTGGTAGGAATGGGGGTTGGATTTTCACCCTTTCCGGCATCAAATCCCGTTTAATATCAAAATTTTAAGCATGGACAGACTCTTCCCGAAATAGGTTTTGACTTTTGGGCTGAGGGATAAAATACATAACAGATTCCGTCAGCCCTTCGGTATAATGCCTTAAATATATTAAATAATCATCTCGAATCGTAAGAACCTGTTCTGGAAGACGCCACAAATCATCGGGCTTATGGTAACAGCATACCGCCAACCGCGGATGATCGGCCGTGATGTGTTTTTCAGCACCTTGCAACGCAATCCCCTCCGCACCTTCAATATCCATTTTAACAAATGAAATCGGCTCATCCACGAGACCGTCAAGGGCATCCACCTGAATTTCGACGTCCCCGGTTTGACTTATTTTGCTGGAAGATCCGTCTCCGGAACAGAACTTCAGTGTTTTCTTGTTTTCCGCAAGACCTTTTGCAAGGAAGTGGACATTCGGATACCCAATAAGGTTTTTTTTTGCCAATTCCAAATTTTTAAGATCCGGTTCAAAAATATATATCGACTTATAGCCGGGACATCTTTTAATAAACTCAACTGAGGTCTGGCCGTCAAACCCCCCCGCATCTACAAAAACCTCACCCGGTTTCAGATCAAGAAAATCCTCAAAATACTGATAATCCGGCGCATGCGAAAACCCGCGCATATAAACCAGGTCCGAAGAAATTTTAAAGTTGACTAAACTTTCAAGTACATTCCTGGATTCATCATCTTCCAGTCGGCCATAAAGCCACTGGTATTTCAATACATTTTTTTTAATATCACTCTTTTCGTCTCGCAGGGACTTGATCTCCTTAACGGCCAATCCGGAATACTTGAAAAATTTAAAATAATCGAGGCAAGCGACCCCGTGCTTTTGCAGTCTTTTCAGGGCAACCAACGGCCTTCCCAAAACGTTTACGGAAACCACGAGGCTGTCTTTGGGAATATCTTCGGTTTTACGCACCGGTTTCCCCATCCACTCGGCATCATGGGCAAAGTCATCAATAAATCCCTCCAGTTCAACGAATTCGGCAATACTGGCGGCATATTCATTCCGGCCCAGCACATATTTGGGGCGAGTTGACTTCCTGCAAAACGCTTCACAGAAAACAACGGCATCCGGATAATGCTTTTCTGGATATATAGTTAACATGCGGTTCCCTCGTCCGCCGGATTGGTTATGGTTGAAACAGCCTGCCAACATTTTTTTTCATAAGAGATCGCCATTGTCTCCAACATTTCCAGCCCTTCCCTGGCCTGGGCCGCGGTAAACACCCACGGGGAGGAATAGACGCCGGTCCGCTTGAATTCCAGCAGCGCGTCGGCGATATCAAAGTAATGATTCGCAAATGCTTCGATAAAACCGGCGGGATGGCCGGATTTGAAGCGATTGTAACGCAACTGGTCCGCAATCTGCACGGTAGAGGCCCGGTCGATGATTTGCCTGTTTCCATATACATCATTGAACATCAGCTCTTCGGGCTGCAACTGGAACCACTCGGCCCCGCCTCTGTCGCCATACACCCTGACGCGCAGACCGTTGCGATGGCCCAGCGCCATTTTGCCATACCAGATCTGACACCGCAGATTGTTGGTATAACGGGCCAGACAGCCGACATGGTCCACGACCTGATCAAAATGGCCGTAAGCGGCCTGATCGGCCACCACCTCAAGGGGTTTTTCGCCGCTTAGAAATTCCGTCATGTTATGAAGATGAACTCCCAGATCAAGGGATACGGTGGGGATGACGCCGTCGCGCAACCGCCATGCCTGGGGAACCGGCGGATTGCCGCTTTTATCCAGGCGGATGTAGCCTTCCTGGGGCATCTCGATCTGTATCAGCTTTAGGTTCCCCAGCCTACCGTCATTGATCATCCGTCGGAGTTCCCGCAGCATGGGATACCCCGTATAATTATAGGTGACCGCCACAAAAGCGTTTTGCGCATCCACGGCCCGGCAGATGGCCTCGGCCTCGTTTGCGGAGCCGGCCATGGCTTTTTCGCAGACAACGGAATACCCCGCATTTACGGTTTCGATAACCATATTCGCGTGAACAGGGGTCGGGGTGAGGATGCAGACTGCGTCAAGCTGACCTTTTTCATTTTTCAGAAGATCTTCCCAGGTATCATAGCGCCTGGCCGGATCAATGCCCCATTGATCCGCCGTCTGGATATTGATGTCGGGATGCGTGCTGAAACAGCCCGCCTCCAGTTTCCAGCGGCAATCCATTTGCGCGGCGATCCGGTGCGTGTTGCCCACAGCGGAATTAAGACCGCCGCCGATAAAGCCCAGTCTGATTGGCGGTGCTGTCATTTCAAATTCCTTTATCGTCTTATTCCGTTACGACCTTTATCATCTCCTGCAGCCGGTCTGTTTTTTCCATCATTTCATCCCTTGAATCAAACTCAAGAAAAACGATGCCGCATTTGGAAGTCATGACATCGGTTATCATATCCCCTTTTTGCCACCACATAAACCGATCGATGATTTGTTTTTCAATGGCAGAATCAAATACAACGTCTATAATTCTGCCGGAAGCGGCGCTCATCACGCAATGCCGGACAAAACATCCCTTTGGTTCGACATGGATCAGGCCGGAACAGTCCAGTCCGGCCGATGCTTTTACGATCCAGGATGAATAATCAACCCCGGTGGCATGTTCCACCAGTTTGATATAGAGATCCCCGGGAGCCCGGCGGCAGATTTCGATGATAACCGGCTCTTTATTTTCCTTAAAAATATATTGGATATGGAAAATCCCGGTCTTTAGAGACAATAGAGATGCGATCTTTTCTGATTGTTCGCAAAGGCTTCTATCCACAAAGAACGGAACGGTGCTCGGCGTGGAAGCGGCCGAAACAAGATAGGGATTTAAAAAATAATGCTCATTGTCGGAAAAATAAAAGACCACTTTTCCGTTATATAAGAAAGCGGAAAACCCGTGACGGGTCCCAATGATGAACTCCTCGGCTACGAGCCGTCCTGCCTTTGAAACGGCAATCGATTTATCAATGGCAGACTTTATCTCTGTTATTTTATTGACGACAGAAATCCCCTTGCCGCCGGTGAGATCCACCGGCTTGATAATGGCGGGGCAGGGAATCTCCTCGATTCTTTTTAACGCCTCCTGTTTACTCGTGAAACAGATCGCCATGGGCGTTGGAATGTCGTTTTCCGTTGCGAATTTCCGATATTCATCCTTGTGATGGATAATTCTGACCGTTTCATACGGATCATGACCGGGCAGGCCCAGTTTTTCCGCCGCATAAGCCGCCGAAAGGGCTGAAAAATCATTGCAGCAGGCACAAATGGCTGAAATTTTATAATTCCGGGCTAAAGCAAGAATGGCTTCCGGATCTGAAAAATCGGCCGGAGCATACTCGTCTGAATACCGGTGCCCCAGGTCATACGGGCGATTGCCGCTGGTGATAACGTAATACCCTAATTTTTTTGCAGCCAGAATAAGAGGAATGTCGGCATGGCCGCCGCCGGCAATCAGCATCCGTTTTTTATTTATTTTCACTGTTATTTATTTCTTTAAGGCAATGAGGATGACCCGTTGCTCGGGCTCTTATGGATTTTAACCGGGGTGCGATCCTTGATTACATAGAGCGGTCTCCCTTTAACCTGGTCGAAAACCCTGCCTATATAAACACCAAGAATACCCATTCCAAGCAGAAGAACCCCGGATAAAAAATATAATGAAACCATTACGCTGGTCCATCCAGGGGCGACATAATCAAAAAGAAGATATTGCGTGATGAGCCATATTCCATAGGAAAAGGCCCCGAAGGCCATTATGAATCCAACCTGAATAAAAAGCTTAAGGGGCTTATTTGAATAAGAAACGATGGTATTGAGGGCAAGGGACAACCTGCGCCGAAAATTATAACCCGATTTACCCTCTGCGCGCTTTTCATGGACAATATCTATGGTCGCCGTTTCAAAACCGAGCCATCGAACCATAAGGGGAAAGATCCGGGGTTGTTCGGCAAATCTTTTGATTTCGTCAACCACCTTACGGGAATAAATGCCAAGATTCGAATGCGTCGGGTCGCTTGCCTGATCCGTCATATATCCAAAAAACCAGTGGAATATTTTTGAAGACAGGCGCTTTGAAAACCTGTCCTGCCGCCTGGACCTGCGACCAACGACAACATGAAACCCTTCTTGCGATTGAGCCCACAACCTTGGAATTTCCTCGGGCCGATCCTGCAAATCGCAATCCATAATAATAAGCCAGTTTCCACGGGCAAAATCGATCCCCGCCATAATGGCATAGTGCTGGCCGAAATTTCGGGACAACTGAATTCCGATAACCCGTGAATCATTGACCGCCAGTTCGCTGATCAACTCCCATGGCCGGCCCGGACCTCGGTCGTCGACAAAAATAAGCTCATAGCTGGCAGGGATCCGGCTTATCGCCGCGTCAATCCTTCGATAGAGATCAGGCAACGTGCCGTCACATCCATATACCGGCACAACAACTGAAATATCAGGATTTTCCATATAAATACGGTCTCAAGCGGTTCGATTCTTCATAATGAATTACGGTGAAAGGCCGTCCAAATTAGTTCAAGACCCTTAAAACAGGAATAATATCAATATATTTAATGGCAAACGCATTAAAAATCAAGCTTTTTCTAAAACAACCCGAAATATGTGAACCGGGTATCGCCGGCATGGGGTCTTCCGGCCGTCGTAATCGGGCCATATCAGGTCCATATCAGATTGGGCCGCTGAATATAGATATGGAAAAACGGACCACGTACCAGGGCAATCGCAAGTAACTTTATCATCAAAATGTGTTATATTGCCAAAGTTTGTCTCAAAAAAATCTCTTAACAGCCTGATAAAATGTCATATATAGACTATAAAAAATAAACAATTGAAATTGTTAAAAAATCTAGACTTTTACATTTTTGTATGATAACCATCCTAA
>Ga0351954_1003_pt1 | contig 28729 bp, 21 predicted proteins | sample BONcelT113001D13_FD_205813 | JGI IMG/M metagenome (GOLD analysis project Ga0351954, IMG submission 205813) | Enriched cells from coal bed in the Powder River Basin, Montana, United States - BONCAT cells T11 rep3 HSBNCT.T11.300.1.D13 ...
AGCGACTGTTTACTAAAAACACAGGACTCTGCTAAGTCGCAAGACGATGTATAGGGTCTGACGCCTGCCCGGTGCCGGAAGGTTAAGGGGAGATGTCAGCTTGGATTTATCTAGGCGAAGCATTGAACCGAAGCCCCGGTAAACGGCGGCCGTAACTATAACGGTCCTAAGGTAGCGAAATTCCTTGTCGGGTAAGTTCCGACCTGCACGAATGGCGTAACGACTTCCGCACTGTCTCAACCAGGGACTCAGCGAAATTGAATTGGCGGTGAAGATGCCGTCTACCCGCGAAAAGACGGAAAGACCCCGGCACCTTTACTATAGCTTGACATTGGATTTTGGGTCAGCATGTGTAGGATAGGTGGGAGGCTTTGAAGCGGCAACGCCAGTTGTCGTGGAGCCGACCTTGAAATACCACCCTTGCTGTCTTAGGATTCTAATTTTGTCCCGTAATCCGGGCGAAAGACAGTGTCTGGTGGGTAGTTTGACTGGGGCGGTCGCCTCCCAAAGAGTAACGGAGGCGCGCGAAGGTTCCCTCAGGCTGATTGGAAACCAGCCGTAGAGTGTAAAGGCATAAGGGAGCTTGACTGCGAGGGAGACATTCCGAGCAGGTACGAAAGTAGGTCTTAGTGATCCGGCGGTTCTGAATGGAAGGGCCGTCGCTCAACGGATAAAAGGTACGCCGGGGATAACAGGCTAATCGCATCCAAGAGTTCACATCGACGATGCGGTTTGGCACCTCGATGTCGGCTCATCACATCCTGGGGCTGTAGCAGGTCCCAAGGGTTCGGCTGTTCGCCGATTAAAGTGGTACGTGAGCTGGGTTTAAAACGTCGTGAGACAGTTTGGTCCCTATCTTTCGCGGGCGCAGGATATTTGAGGGGATCTGTCCTTAGTACGAGAGGACCGGGATGGACGAACCACTGGTGTTCCAGTTGTCGCGCCAGCGGCATAGCTGGGTAGCTAAGTTCGGCAGGGATAACCGCTGAAAGCATCTAAGCGGGAAGCCTCCCCCGAGATAAGATATCCCTTCCGGTGGAAACACCGGAACTAAAGGCCCCTTGGAGATGACAAGGTAGATAGGCCGGGTGTATAAGCACAGTAATGTGTTGAGCTTACCGGTACTAATCGGCCGTGCGGCTTAGCCACAAATTTAAATTGGGCTGAGCGTTTTGATGATTTTACATCACCACTTTCGGTGGCGACAGCGAAGGGGACACACCCGTAACCATCCCGAACACGGAAGTTAAGCCCTTCAGCGCCGATGGTACTGCGTGGGCGACTGCGTGGGAGAGTAGGACGCCGCCGATCCCTCTTAAAAAAAGCCCCGTACACTGTAATCACAGTGCACGGGGCTTTTTTTGTTCAACAGGTCGATATGGCCCCTGCTGGCCCCTTGTTACGGATATTCACTGGAGCCGGCCCTGCCTTTGTTTCAATCGTTCTGAATTTACGGCGGTTTTATTCCTTGGAAAATTGATTGCGGATAATGAGTTAATCATTTATCATGATGTAAGTGCCAATATTTTATGTAGATGATGCGCTTATAAAAAGACCTTTAATACGCATCGCTGAGATTATCACTTTTATCAATGGCATTAAGGGAAACGGAATTTGACGGTATGCGCAGCCTCAGATTGAAAATTTCGGTGAACCTTGCGCTGCTGCTGTTTATCACCATTCTGGCAACTCACATCGTGATTGTTGGTGTGATGGGTAATGAATTTGTTCATGAAAAAATCAACCGGGAACATCGGATATTTTCGGATGCGGCCCATGAATTTTTTCTTCAACCGGTATTCGGCATAGATATTATGGGGATACACGACTGGGCCTATGCCTGTTTTTTGGCGAAAGCAGGTGATCGCCATTGTTACGGTGATAACCCGGAAGGCATGTGGAATGATATTGAGGATATGATGGCAGCCAGTCTTGATTCCGGTAAATTGCAAATTCAATATCGGGGCGAAACATGGGGCGTATTCGGAAAGCAGAATAAATATGTTATCATATCAGACGTTATCACAGATGATTCTCAAATACTGGGAGCGGGTGCGGTGGTCGTTATGCTTGACGATATTTATCACGTGCTTCGAAAATCCCAGAAATTCGTCATGATGTATCTGTTTATCAATATGGTTGTTTTGTTTTTGTTCGCCCTGTACCGGTTTTCCAGCCTTATTTTGAGACCAATTCATAAAATGGTTAAAATGACGGAAGGTTATAGAGATACGGGCCGACTGTTTATTCCCGCGGAGAAACGCCATCCTGAATTTTTTCAGTTGTCCGACGCTTTGAATCGCATGATACAGCATATTGAAGCAGATAAAAACAAGTTGATGAATTCATTAGTATTGCTTAAAAAAGCAAATGCCGATCTGAAAAAAGCACAGGCGGATATGATCCGGGCTGAAAAACTGGCATCCATCGGTCGTCTGTCCGCAGGACTTTCCCATGAAATAGGCAACCCCATCGGCATTGTGCTGGGATATCTCGGTCTGCTCAAACAACGCCCACTTGGTCGAACCGATGATGTCGCGCAGGATTATATCGAACGTTCGGAGTCCGAGATCAATCGTATCAATTCCATTGTCCGGCAGTTGCTTGATTTTTCAAGGCCTGCGGCTGCCAATATCATTGCTTTTAAGCTGCATGATCTTCTCGAGGATGTTGTCGCCATGATGTCCTATCAGCCCTTGATGAAAAATATCCGTATCCAATGCGATTTTTCAGCTGAATTTGACGGCATCGTCGGGGACCCGCAGCAGATCCGTCAGGTGCTTTTGAACCTGATGATCAATGCCGCCGACGCCATTGCCGTTTCCTCACAGCCTCATACCGGAGAAATCCTCCTGATCACCGATATTATGCCCGGGACCCCTTATATCCGATTGATGGTCGCTGATAACGGCGCCGGTATTGATCTGGAAAATATCGACAATATCTTTGATCCGTTTTATACCACAAAAGAGCCGGGGAAGGGGACCGGTCTCGGCCTCTCCGTCAGTTATATGATCATCGAACAGGCCGGGGGCACGCTTAATGTTGAAAGTGAACCCGGAAAGGGCACTATCATGACAATAACGCTTCCATTGTCTGAGCGGCCCTGACGGCGCATAGAAAAACTCCCGGTTGAAACCCCTTGAAGGTGAAGGCGTTGATGCAAAAACGGATTCTTGTCATTGATGATGAAGAAAATATGCGGCACATGCTGACCGCACTGCTGAACGAATCCGGATTTCTCACCGAGTCCGTCCCTGATGGCCGGATTGGGCTGGAACGTATTGAACGCGATCGTTACGATTATATTTTTTGTGATATCCGTATGCCCAGAATGGACGGAATGAAGTTTTTGCAATCCGCCGGGGGACATTTAAAGGATACCTGCGTGATCATGATGTCGGCCTACGGCACCATCGATACCGCCGTTGAAGCAATGAAACTCGGGGCCTATGATTATATTTCCAAACCGTTTAAGCCTGATGAAGTTCTCCTGGCACTAAAAAAAGCAGAGGAGAGAGAAAACCTCAAATCCGAAAACATTCGACTGAAAGAACGGATTCACGCCATCGAAGAGAAAACCGGTTTTGCAGACATGATCGGTAGAAGCAAGGCGATGCAATCCGTGTTCGATCTGGCAACCAAAGCATCTCAGTATGATACCACCGTACTGATTACCGGTGACAGTGGGACAGGCAAGGAGTTGATTGCCAAGGGTATTCATACGCAAAGCAATAAATCATCAAAACCTTTTATTTCGGTTAACTGTGCCGGAATACCTGAAACCTTACTTGAATCTGAAATGTTTGGGTATCGCAAAGGCGCGTTCACCGGCGCAGATCGTGATCGCAAGGGCCTTTTCGAAGCGGCTGGGGGGGGGCATCCTTTTTCTGGATGAAATCGGTGACCTGCCGATGTCTTTACAGGCGAAGCTATTACGCGTTCTGCATGACAACGAGATCCGACCCGTAGGTGAAACCCAGGCAAGGCGGGTCGATGTCCGTGTCATTGCCGCAACATCGAAAAATATCGAACATGCGGTGCAAACCGGCGGTTTTCGCGGAGACCTGTTTTTTCGTCTCAACGTATTGCATATTCATTTGCCGCCGCTTGCCGCCAGACCCGAAGATATTCCGATCCTGAGTCAGTTCTTTGTGGAACGGCTCAGTCGAAAATTTGATAAACCGATAAAAGGCATATCATCTGCCGCAATGACTCTTTTACTTAGCTATTCATGGCCGGGAAATATTCGCGAGCTTGAAAATATGATTGAGCGGGCTGTGGTGCTTGCCGAGGACGAGACGCTGTTCCCGGAAAATTTTCCGGAGACACTGTCTCGTAAAAATTCGGCTGGTCGGCCGGATGACGATGTGCAAGGGTTTTCAATAAAAATCGGAAAGGAAATAATGGAAAAGGATTTGATCCGGCGGGCGCTGGCGGCCACCGGCGGAAATCGCTCCCAGGCGGCTCGTCTTCTTGAAATCAGCCATCCGTCACTGCTGAGCAAGATAAAAACTTATAATCTTTAGACAGGAAGGGGCGGGAGAACCTCGGAACTGAAAACCAGAAATCATAAACTGGAGTTACGGATTTTTGCCTTTTTAAACGGCCGGAAAAATTTGTTGTTTTTTCGGCGAGGATTCGGTTGTTGAGAAGGCAATAAGGCGGTAAAACCTTGAAAATTGAAAAGGTTAAACGCAAATAAAACCCGGACGCATTCCCTGTGGATTGCATCCGGGTTTTGTCATCAAAGAGGGTGGGCGATTGTTCGGTATTTTTTCAGCGCAGGCCAGCCATAGAGAATAAAAGACCTGGTTTGTGCCTCTGACGGCACTGAAGTTTTGCCGCATCGGATATGAGCGTAGGGTTTGCCGGCTTACTTGTTGATGCTCTCTCTTAACTTACCCGAACATTTGAAGGTCACGACATTGCGTTCGTCCAGGATGAGATCGTCCCCCGTGGCCGGGTTTCGGCCGCGGCGCGTATCCTTTTTTTTGACACAGAACTTACCAAAACCCGACACCAGAACATCTTCGCCGGATTCAAGGCTCTGTTTGATAATTTCGAGCAGGGATTCCACGATATCAACGGATTTTTTTTTGGTAAACCCGAGTTCATTTACATGCTCAACGATTTTATTTTTTGTTAATGCCATTCTGCCCCCTACTCGGCTTTTTGGGTTGACTGTTCCGTTATTTTATGAATCCTGCCTTCATAGTCGGTTGTGCCGGAAGATTCCGAACATTCCGAAAAATTTCGATCCGGGATGGAGCGGTTCGCGGTTTTGATGATATGATCAATGCGTCTGGAGATATTTTCGATTTCCGCTTTTATGCTGTGATCATCGGGTATCATCGTCAATAACGTGCGTTCCGTAAACCGGCCTGTCTGATAACCAACTTGATTAACATTAAATTATATAATATTTAATTCAATATCATTAATATCATTATAAATAATAGCAGGTGTGAAGATTGTCAAGAAAATTTTTAAATTTTTTTATGATATCACTCTGATTTTTTTCTTTTTTTTTACACACGGCGTTGAACCGTCCCTTTTCCGGTAAAATGCGGATTGAATATGGTGTTAACTTTTTGCTATGTACCAAGGTTTCATGTGAGCCGGGCTTTTTCACTCCCTTTTCACGTAATGGAGCCGACGGTCAGACTTGAACTGACGACCTGCTGATTACGAATCAGCTGCTCTACCAGCTGAGCTACGTCGGCGATATGACCGATGAAATTACGGGATGAATTAACATAGCCGGGTATGAGCGTCAAGTGATTTTTAACCTTTTGAGCTGTTTATTCAGCGCCATGGGCGCATTGAGATGATTGACTCCATAATCCGTTCCGTTCTCGACGGATCTGATAGAATTGATTGTAACGGCGGCGACAGTGCGTCCGTGGCCTGCCTGTTGGCACGTCTGGCGGAAAAAACCAGGGCGCCGATGATCATGGTGATGCCTTCCCTAAAGGCCTGCGAGATGTTTGCGGACGACTTTCGTTTTTTTTCCAAAGACCCCGCCTTGGATCCCGTAATCTTTCCATCTTATCATTTACTCCCTTTCAAACATATAGCATATCACGGTGAAATCGCCGCCGAAAGAATCAGAATCCTCTACAAGCTGGCGGTGGAAGATGTTCCCAAGATCGTTCTGGCACCCATAGAGTCGCTCCTTGGGCGGATCATACCGAAAACCGTTTTGTGCGATCGCGCCGAACTGCTCATTCGCGGGGAAGAGATCGACCGTGATGCCTGCATTCAGTCCCTTGTGGAGGGAGGTTATACTCAGGTCACACTGGTGGAAGAATATGGCGAATACGCGGTCAGGGGTGGAATACTCGATATATACTCGCCTCTTTATCCTGATCCGTTGCGTGTTGAGCTTTTTGACGACAAAGTCGAATCTCTTCGTTTTTTTTCAGCCACGGATCAGCGAAAACTTCAGGAAATTGAAGAAGCCGTGATACTCCCGGCCCGTGAAATCGTGCTGGACCCTTTCCGTACGGATATGCTCAAAAACAACTTGAGACAACTGGTCAGGGAATCCGGGCTTTCCATATCCCAGGCGGACAAAGTGCAGGAGCGTCTGGTGAAAGAAGGTTTTTTCCCGGGAGTAGAGAGCTTTATTCCCCTGGTCTATCCCGCGTGCGATACACTCTTTGATTATGTGCCGGCCCAAACACTGTGGCTGCTTTACAACTCTTTAGAAACAGAAAAGCAGGCACGGGAAAGAGAGAGGCAGGCAGTTGAAAATTACCTTGCGTCCCGTGCGGACGGCAGGTTGTGCATCCCTCCCGAACAGCTTTATCAAACATGGAGCAAGGTCCAAGCCGGGCTTTTGGAAAAATGCCGGCTTGCGTTTCACTTCCTGGCTGGTCATCCGAGCGCTTCGAACCCCGCCGCGCCTTTATCTTTTCATCTTTCCGTTCAGGACAATACGGCCGTCTATTCCGAAATGATGATGGATAAAACCAGGGACAATGTTTTGCTGCCGCTGGTAAACTGGATTAATGAATATCGGAATGCCGGCTTCAGCACGTTATTGGCGTGTGGTTCGGATGCGCAGATGCAGCGCTTGCAGTCATTGATCGAACCCTACGGTATCCCGACGATATGTCTTCAGAAGCCCGGTTATGCCGCCCTGAATAATAAAAAAACGGTCTGCATCTGCATCGGCCAACTTTCCCGTGGATTTGTATGGCCGGATGAAGCCCTTGCCGTAATAACGGAAAAGGAGATTTTCGGCCCCAAGGTCCGACAGCGCAAAACCGGGATAAAAAAGGCGGAGCAGGCAAAGGTCAGGACCACGCTCATTGAATTTGGCGATTTGAAAATCAGCGATTTGGTCGTTCATGTGGATCACGGCATCGGCATCTATTCCGGCATGGAAAAGTTGACCGTTGAGCGGATCACCAACGATTTTCTGGTTATCACCTATCGTGACGATGACCGGCTTTATATTCCCGTGGATCGATTGTCCATGGTCCAGAAATATATGGGTGTCGACGGCATCACACCGGAGATCGATAAGATGGGCGGCAAAGCCTGGAAACGGGTTCAGGAGAAAGCCCGGAAATCAGCGGAAAAAATCGCCGCCGATCTGCTTGACCTTTATGCCGCGCGCAAAATACTGCACGGGCATTCTTTCGGCCAGTCGGACGCGTATTTCACCGATTTCGAGGCCGGGTTCCCCTTTGAGGAAACCCAGGATCAGCTTAACGCCATTGATGATGTATTAACCGACATGGAATCATCTTTGCCCATGGATCGTCTGATCTGCGGCGATGTGGGATACGGCAAGACTGAAGTGGCGCTTCGCGCCGCATTCAAAGCTGTAAATGACGCCAAACAGGTGGCCGTGCTGGTTCCGACCACGCTCCTGGCCGAGCAGCATTACCGAACATTTGTCGACCGCTTCAGCCGCTATCCCGTGGTCATCGACTGCCTGAATCGGTTTCGATCCCGCAAGGAACAGGGAAATATCATCGAGCGCCTGCGAACCGGAAAAACCGATATCGTCATCGGCACCCATCGATTGCTCCAAAAAGATGTCGGGTTCAAGGATCTTGGCCTGGCCGTCATCGACGAGGAGCAACGATTCGGGGTCAAGCACAAGGAAAAGCTGAAAAAGATCCGCACTACCGTGGATGTGCTCTCCATGACGGCAACCCCGATCCCCCGGACGCTGCACATGTCGTTGATGGGGGTAAGAGATATCAGTATCATCCAGACGCCGCCGGAATTTCGTCGGGCCATCATGTCCTATATATCCGAGTTTGATCCCGCGGTGGTGGCCGAAGCCATTCGAAAGGAGATCGACCGCAATGGTCAGATTTTTTTTATCCACAACAATATAAATACCATATGGAATATGGCGTCATATCTCAAGGATCTGGTTCCCCAGGTAAGATTGGGCGTGGCTCACGGCCGACTTGATGAGAATGCCCTTGAGCGGGTGATGCTGCAATTTGTCAACAAAGACATAGACATGCTTGTTTGCACGACCATTGTCGAGTCCGGTCTGGATATTCCCAATGCCAATACCATCATCATCAACCGGGCCGACCGGTTCGGACTGGCCCAGATTTACCAGTTGCGCGGCCGTGTGGGACGTGCCGAAGAGCAGGCATATGCATATCTTTTTGTTCCCAGGGGCGCGGCATTGACCCGTGATGCCCAGAAGCGCCTGAAAGTCCTGATGGATTACAGTGATCTTGGCGCCGGTTTTCAGATCGCCATGAATGACCTGCGGATCCGGGGAGGCGGCGCGGCCTTGGGTATTGAGCAGTCCGGCAACATTGCCGCGGTGGGATATGATATGTTCCTGGAACTGCTTGAGGAAGCCGTGTCACGGATGAAGGGTGAGGCGGTGGTGGAAGCACTGGTGCCTGAAATCAATATTCCGCTTTCCGTCTATATTCCCGAGACCTATATTCCTGATATTGATCAGCGCCTGCTGGCGTACCGTCGATTGGCAAAAATGACGGAATTAAAGGAAATTTCCGATTTTAAAATAGAGTTGACGGATCGATACGGTCCGATGCCCATGGAAGCCGGCAATCTGCTGATAAAAATCATGCTGAAAGTATTGTGTGTGAAAGCCGGCGTCAAAAGATGCGACATCACCGATACGCATCTTTATCTGACCTTTTCGGTGCCCCACATGCGTCGCCCGCAGGGCCTTGTCGCTTTTATCAAAACCGATCCGAAACGATATTGCTTCAGTTCCGATCAGATACTCAGGATCGGTCTTGATTCGAATGGTTCCGGCGGTTACATGGCCCAGGCCAGAAATATCTTGATCGAAATCGCGAAATATATTAATATATAAAGTTTATAAATTGATTAATTCTTAGGACTTTGGATTCAGGAAGTGATTATGCGATCAAAATCGATGTTGCGGCTTTGTCTCACAAACGTGTGTATTATCTCGGCGGTTGTTACCCTGACAGTGTGCCTTGCCCTATCCGGAGGCGCTGCTGTTCTGGTGGACCGGATCGTCGCTGTTGTCAATGACGAGATCATCCGCCTGGCGGAACTCAACGAGCAATTTTCTCCCATTGAGCAAAAGATCCGATCCGAGGGCCACCTGCCTGGGAAGGAAGAGGAACTTATCTATCAGAAACGGATGGAAGTGCTTAATGACATGATCGATGAAAAACTGGCGGACCAGCAGATTTCAGAGGCGGGAATCATGGTTGGTCAATCCGAAATCGACCATGCCGTCGAACAGATCAAGGCGGTCAATTTATATACCGACGAAGAACTCCGGCAGGCATTGGCGCTTAGCGGCATGGATATGGAAAGGTACCGGGAGGAAATCAGAAAACAGATCCTCAGAAATAAACTGGTCAACCTGAAGGTTACATCCAGCATCATCATTACCCAGTCGGACATCGATGCTTACATGGATGCCCACCCTGAAATTTACGGGCCCCGGAAACAATATCAACTCAGAAATATCATGATGTCCCGGGACACGGGCGCCGATGCGCAAAACCGGCAGTCGGTATATGAGCGAATGAACGCTGTTCTTGAATTGCTTGAAGCCGGCCAGTTGTTTGCGGAAGTCGCCGAACGCTACTCAGAAGGGCGCAACGCCGTTGAGGGCGGTCTGCTCGGGTCTTTTACGTTAAACGACCTTGAGGACAATATCGCGGACGCGCTTTCACAACTTGAACCCGGGCAATTTACACCCGTCATCGAAACCGGATACGGTTATCAGATTTTTTATGTTGAGGAAATTATAGACGCCTCTCCGAAAACAGCGGATGAAAGCACATCAGAAATACGCCGCAAGCTTTATGAGCAGCAGGTCAATGAAAGATTTCAATCCTGGGTAGAGAAGTTGAGACAGGATGCCCATATTAAAATTACTTACTAAAGCAGTGTAGGCGCGGATTTTTCATCCTTTGCTTTTTTAGTCGGAAAGGGGTATCGGCAGTGGTCAATACCGTTTCGCCGGATCAGCGCGGTTGCGAATCTTTCGGTTTTTATCTGAAAGGTTTGCGTCAATGGAAAGGGATTTCCATGGAAGCGGTGGCCGCGGAGATCAAAATCAGTCTGTCGCAACTGGAACAGATCGAAGCCGAAAACCAGAGTCTGCCCGATGACGTATTTTTCAGGGGTATTTTAAAATCCTATGCTCGTTTTATCGGCGTAGACGAAAGCGATATTATCGATCGATATATGACCAGCCGCGGTACCTGCGGAAGAGATCCCCGCAGCCTGCCGGCACGGGATAAGGCGGCAAACAGATTCAGACCCGGGAGATGGCTTCTGCCGGGAATCCTGTTGATCCTGATTGTCATATCAGTTCTATATATGGTATATGAAATATCCCTGCATTCGTCACCGTTGATGCCGCGTGAACGGAAGTTTGATTTTCAGGCGATCCAACAATCGCATGATATCTATCCCCGGGCCGCGCGAAATGGCGAGTGGCGGCTGGAAATGGCCGCTACGAAAAAGACGTGGGTAAAAATCCAGCCGGATGACCAGGAAGCGCTGGAATATATCCTGTTCCCGATGGATTATATCGAGCTGGCGGTGTCTTCCCGCGTCCGCCTGCAAATCGACAACGCCGATGGTCTAAACATCAGGCTAAACGGACAACCCGTTGCCGTTGATAAAAAAAACGGAGACGTCATTACCATAGACCTCCCGTAAACAGATGTGAGCAGATAAATGGCCCTTGAACGAAACAGAATACTGATCGAAACCATCAACCGGCTCATCCGCCGGGGTGCCACCGACCGGTTGAAAAAGATCATCAGCAAGGTTCACGAGGCCGATCTGCCGCCGGTGTTTCGTTCTCTGTCCGCCGCCAGCCAGCACAAGCTTTTTTACTTAATCGATGATCCGGAAAAAAAAGGATATGTCTTAAGCGAACTTGATGAAGACATCGCCGCCGACATTATTGAAGATCTGTCTGTTGCCCAGCTCGTTGAAATCTTAGAGGAAATGCCGTCGGATGACAGCACGGCCCTGATTAAAATCCTGCCCCCGGAAACCGCGGATACGGTGCTAAATATCATGCGGAAGAAAGGCGCCGAGGATCTGGAAGGGCTGCTCCGTTACAAGGAGGACACGGCCGGTTCCATCATGACCACCGATTTCATCGCTCTGAAACCGGAAATGACGGCCCGGGATGTGATCGAAACACTCCAGTCCGAAAAGGAATACCATGATATTGAAATGCCCTTCTACATCTATGTGATTGATGATGAAGGGCGGCTGGTCGGGATCAGCTCGCTTCGCCAACTGGTGGTGGTGCCGCCGTCGACCCCGCTGCGCAATTTCATGTCCACGGACGTAATTTCGGTTTCCACCGACATGGATCAGGAGGAAGTCGCCCGGATCGTGGCGCGATATAACTTTCTTGCCGTTCCGGTGGTGGATGAAACCAGGCGCATGGTAGGCATCATCACCGTTGACGACATTATCGACGTTATTCGGGAAGAGGCCACCGAAGATATTCTAAAAATGGCCGGCGTGGGCGAGGAGTTCGTTGAAACCAAATCCATCGTCAGAAGCACCCGGATCCGCCTGCCGTGGCTGTTTGTCAGTTTTCTGGGCGGCGTTGTCGCCGTGTATATTATCGGTTCATTTGAAGAAAACCTTCAGCAGGGCCTGGCTTATCTGGCAGCGTTTATTCCCGTGATCATGGGCATGGGCGGCAATATCGGGATTCAGTCATCCACCATCGTGGTTCGCGGAATCGCCACCGGCCGGATCAACATCCACCACCTATGGGCGGTGGTTTCCAAGGAGCTGGCCGTCGGCGTGATTCTCGGCTTGTTTTACGGCCTTTTTCTCGGCGCCATTGCCCACCTTTTTTTCCGGGTGGACAAAACAAGCGCCCTGGCGTTATCCGTCGGCATCGGCGTATTATCTTCCATGGCCGTGGCGGCCCTGGTGGGTTCGTTTATGCCCATGATGTTCGCCCGGCTCCGTATTGACCCTGCCGTGGCCACCGGCCCCTTTGTGACTTCCGCCATTGATATTCTCAGCATACTGATTTATTTCCAGGTGGCATTTCTGCTTCTGGGATTGTGACGCATGTCCCTTTTTTCAACGCCCGCCATACTGCTCCGCCGCCATTCATATGGGGATTATGATCTGATCATTACGTTTTACACCCTGACAAAAGGGAAGCTCACGGTAATCGCCAAAAACGCGAAAAAAAGCCGCAAGCGTTTTGCAGGGATTCTCGAACTGTTTTCCATATTGAACCTGGTTTGTGCGGACACCCGGGGTCGCGGCCTGCCGGTGCTCCAGGAGGCCGTGCTGGCGTCACCGGTTTCCGGCATTCGGGGTAATATTCGAAAAACCGCGTATGCCAGCTACTGGGCCGAGTTGATCAATCAGTGGGCTGAAGAAGGCAAAACCCAGGCATCCATATATGAATTACTCAAGTACGGTCTCCATCTCTTAGATACCGGAGAAATCGCGGAAGAAGCCGCCAGCATTATTTTTCAGATGCGTTTTCTGACATTGAGCGGACTGATGCCCAACCTGACATCTTGTATCCGCTGCCGTAAACCCATAGAAAAATTCGCCCACGACCGCTGCGTTTTTGAACTTGCATCCGGCGGTCTGGTATGCCAAGGATGTTCTTCGTTTCATTCATCGCACGTTCACCTTTCCAAGGGAACGATCAAGCAGCTTCTGTGGATCAGGGATAACCCGTTTCACCATCTGGCGCGGCTGAAGTTCAACCCGGCAGCCATCGTTGAAAGTCGCGAGTTGCTGGAAATGTTTGTTCCCTATCACATGGGAAAGGAGCCCAAAAGTCTGGGTTTTTTGAAAGAAATGCGCTCCGGATGGGGCATTTCTGATTCCAGAGCGGGGCGGGATAATTTGTCGAGCGGGAACACGGCGTTGCAAAAGGGCATATCATGAACGATTTCCAAAAGATAATTGAAAGCCGAGCAATTTCGGCCACTGCGCCCTGTCGTATTGACATGGGCGGGACCCTTGACATCGGCAGTTTTTATTATCCACTGTCTTATCTCAATCCCTGCACGTTTAATATCGCTGTTGACATGCGGACGCGCATAGATATCGTCCCTTACCGACCGGGATACGTCCGGATCAGTTCCCGGGGTTTTGATGATGCCGAATATCCTGCTGATGCGCTGCCGTTCAAGCATCCCCTGGGATTGATGTTTGCCATTGCCGCCTATTTTCATATGGACGGCATTCATATTAATATTGTCTCCACATCGCCCCCCCGCAGCGCCCTGGGCGGATCTTCGGCAGCCGCCGTGGCCCTGATCGCGGCGTTTAACCGGGTATTGACGATGGCGGATCATCCCGGAATCCCCATGGATCGCATTCCACTTTTGGCCCACGCCATTGAAGAGGGCGTGGCCGGGGTGCCGTGCGGGCTTCAGGATCAGCTTGCCGCAACATACGGCGGGATCAACGCATGGCACTGGCGGGGAAAAGGAGCGGATGCTCTGTATCGCCGGCAACAGGTTGTGGACAAGGCCGGCAGCGCCGGTTTCCGGCATCGGCTCCTGCTGGCCTATTGCGGTGTGCCGCATGAATCCGTCAATATCAACAGCCAGTGGGTAACACAGTTTCTTTCCGGAAAATACAGGTCACAATGGGCGGAAATTATTCGATGTACCAATACCTTTGTCGATGCCATCGCGGCCGCCGATATATCAGCAGCGGTGCGGCTGATGAACCGGGAGACCGCCATCCGGCTGGAAATGACGCCGGATGTGCTTGATGATATGGGCAACCGGTTGTTTGATGCCGCGCGCGACAGCCGATGCGCCGCACGTTTTACGGGCGCGGGCGGGGGCGGGTGCATCTGGGCGCTGGGTAAAACCGTTGATATTGCGGCACTTAAGCCTGTATGGGAATCGATCCTGTCGGAAAGAAGCGAGGCCGGATTGCTGGATTTCAATATTGATGATGACGGCGTGAAAGTCAATGATTGAAAATAATATTTCGGTTGACTGCGACCGCATATAAGCTGTTTCAAAACATCCGATCAGGTTACGGAGCAAGGCGCAGGCCGATGAACAAGCGGAGCATATCAATTATGTGAGTATTTTGAAGAGGGCGGCAACGCTGCCATTGGTCCTCAGATGGGGTTTTGAAACAGCTTCTAAGTGTTTGCCGGTGTAATGGCAATGATGAGACTCTGATGAATTCTGATGAATAAGGATAACTAAAACTATGTATTTTCAGGATGTGATTCTCAATCTTCAACGGTTCTGGGCGCAAAAGGGATGCGTCCTGGTTCAGCCTTATGACATCGAAGTAGGGGCCGGCACGTTTCATCCCGCGACCCTGCTGCGGTCCCTGGGTCCCGAGCCCTGGCGGGTGGCCTACGTGCAACCTTCTCGCAGGCCCACCGACGGCCGTTATGGAGAAAATCCCAATCGGCTGCAGCATTACTACCAGTTCCAGGTGATCCTCAAGCCTTCTCCCGGCGACATTCAGCAGCTTTACCTGAAAAGCCTCGGCGTTCTTGGCATCAACGCCCTGGATCACGACATCCGGTTTGTGGAAGACGACTGGGAATCCCCCACCCTCGGGGCCGCCGGCCTGGGCTGGGAGGTCTGGCTCGACGGCATGGAGATCACGCAGTTCACCTATTTTCAGATGGCCGGCAGTATCGAGGTCAGTCCGGTCTCGGTGGAGGTAACCTATGGACTGGAGCGGATCTGCATGTACCTGCAGGAGATCGACAATGTGTTCGATATCCGGTGGAATAAAAATATTTCATACGGCCAGGTGCATCATCAGCAGGAGGTTGAACAGTCCCGGTATAATTTTGAAATCGCCGATATCGGCCTTCTTTTTGATCTGTTTAGCCGTTACGAGGCCGAATCAGCGCGCATTATCACAAAAGCCCTGGTGCTGCCCGCATATGAATATTGCCTGAAGTGCTCCCATGTGTTCAACCTTCTGGATGCCCGGGGCGCCATCAGCGTGACGGAAAGAACGGGTTATATCGCCCGGATCAGGAATCTGGCACGCTTGTGCGCGGAAGCCTACATTAATCAGCGAAGGGAGATGGGATATCCGCTGCTGCCCCAGGATGCGGATACTCATGAGATGGGCGCATAGCGCGCAAAATCAACTTTTTTGCGCGATCATCAAATAAAAATTTCAGATATCTGAACCCGATGCCATGAATTTTTGGGCATCTTCCATATAAAAACACGTTCCCGGGAGCGGACATGAAACAGTTATTGCTTGAAATCGGAACCGAAGAGATCCCGGCGGGGTATATCAATCCCGCGCTGGCGGCTTTGTCTTCGATATTGATAAAACGGCTTGAAGACGCCCGCATCGGGCACGGCGCGGCCAAAACATACGGGACTCCGAGAAGGCTTGCGATTATTGTGGACGCGGTGGCCGCCCGCCAGTTGCCTCTTGTCACCGAGGCCATGGGTCCTCCGGAAAAGGTGGGATATGACGCGAACGGGAACCCTACGGTCGCCGCGGTAAAATTTGCCGAAAAAGCCGGCGTTTCCGTCAACCACCTGAAGGTTAAAGACACGGGGAAAGGGCGGTATCTGGCGGCTGAGATCATAGAAAAGGGGGACACAACCGCTGTGATACTCAAAACGATCCTGCCGGAGGTCATGTTATCCCTGCCGTTTCCAAAATCCATGCGATGGGCTGATCTGCGTCTGCTTTTTGCCCGGCCCATTCATTCCGTCTGCGCCCTGTTGGGTGAGCGGGTAATCGCCTTTTCAGTGGGCAATATCCAAAGCGGACGGCACACCTTCGGGCATCGGTTTCTGCATCCCGGCAGAATGAAACTGTCCGATCCCAGCGAATACATTCCCGGGCTGGTATCCGCCATGGTCATCCCTGACATTGATGCGCGCAAAGCAACCATGGAAGCCGCGATGAAAAAAGCAATGGCCTCCGCGGGCGGTCAGATCCTTCCGGATCCGGCGCTGGTGGATGAGGTGGCCAACCTGATTGAATACCCGGCCGTGGTTATCGGCCGGTTTGACAAGAAATTCCTCGAACTTCCCAAGGAAATTCTGATTACCGCCATGCGGGAGCATCAGCGTTATTTTGCCGTGGCCGGCAAGGATGGGCGACTGCTGCCCTGTTTCGTGGCGGTCAATAATACCCTGGCCCGGGACATGGATCTGGTGACCCGGGGCCATGAGCGGGTGCTTCGGGCCCGTCTGGAAGACGCCCGGTTTTTTTACCAGGCCGACCGGAAGACCCCTGTAGACGATATGGCCGAAAAATTAAAATCCGTCCTGTTTCAGGCGGAACTCGGATCCATGCACGACAAAACCCTTCGCATTGAAACCATTGCCCTGAAATTGTCGAATATGATCCAATTGGCGCCGGATATCCGGCAGCGCATTGCACGGGCCGCCCGGTTGTGCAAGGCTGATCTGGTCAGTCATGTGGTGGGTGAATTTCCGAAACTCCAGGGAATCATGGGCAGAATCTATGCCTCCTGTTCAGGAGAACCCGACGGCGTGACCATGGCTGTTGAGGAGCATTACCGGCCGACGGCATCGGGCGGCGCGCTTCCATCGACTGTTGAAGGCGCGGTGCTGGGGATTGCCGATAAGATCGATACCATCTGCGGGTGTTTCAGCGCCGGACTTGTTCCTACCGGCACATCCGATCCTTATGCCCTGCGCCGCCAGGGAATCGGCCTGATTCAGATCGCCCTTGAACGGTCCTTTTCATTTTCGCTTACGGATCTTGTCAACTTCAGCACGGCCCTGTTTACGCCGGCAAACGGAAATGATCCTTTTCTTGTGGCAAACCAGGTGATGGCCTTTTTAAAGGGGCGACTGGCGCATCTGCTTGAGGAAAACGGGATTTCAAAGGATGGGGTGGCCGCTGTGCTGGCGGTGGCCGCGGACGATATCCCGGAAACATGGAAAAAAGCCCATGCCCTGCAAAAGTTGAAAACCGAACCGGATTTTGATGCCATTGCCGTTGCTTTCAAGCGTGTCGTCAATATCATCAAAAAATCAAAACCGGATGCGACCGTTGTTTCAAACGTCAACCCCGGCTTGTTTGTGCATGCTTCTGAATCCGAGCTGCATGCCCGATTTATTGTGAGCAGGGAAAAAGTACAAAAGTATCTTAAAGCCGGGAATATCGAAAAGGCGTTCGTGGAGATTGCATCTTTGCGCGGCCCGGTGGACCGGTTTTTCGAAGATGTGCTGGTCATGGACCCGGACCCGGCCATCCGCGGGAACCGGTTCGCATTGCTGGCATCCATCTCGGCCCTGTTTGAACTGCTGGCCGATTTTTCAAAGCTTGCCGCATAGAGCGGTTTATCGTTTAAAATAAGAAAGGGAGGGAAAATGGCAGGATACGACCCGGAAATGGATAAAATTCTTAAAACATGGACATGTGAGGAAACCGGCCTTGTGGTTTCCATCAATCAGTATGGCAAGGGCGAGCCGAAACTCCAGATCGGTCCACGGATGATCCGTAAAAAGGACGGTTCCGGAGAGCGCAGCACCAAGGCCGGCCGTCTGACCGTGGAGGATGTCATGTGGCTGCACGAGATGATCGATGAGATCAAGGATGACCTTGCCGGCCGTGTAGATCCCACAAAATAGATTTTTCGATGCTTTTAACGGCCGCCTGTGAAGCGGCGGCCGTATGGAATACGCATGCAGGAAAATACCGCCATCATCCAACCCTCGGCTGGAAAGCAACCGGCATCCATCGGCAGAAGCTGCGTCATGGCGGCGCATCCTTCGGATCTGGATCTGCTGGTGCGAAAAACAGGTCTTTTGTCGAAAACATCCCGGACCCTGCTAAACAGCCGTCTGTATTACGGTCCCCATGATCCGCCCGACTTCTGCCTTGTGGGGCCGTTTATCGGCGCACCTTATGGGGTGATGCTGCTGGAGGCCGTGATTGCCTGGGGTATTGCGGAGATCGTCTTTATCGGCTGGTGCGGCGCTGTTTCAGACGGCATCCGTATCGGTGATATTATTTTGCCGCAATCCGCCTTAATCGATGAAGGGACTTCACGGCATTATATCGGGCCGGAACCTAAGACCGCATACCCGGACATGCGGATGCAAAGCCGCATCAAAACGGGTTTGCTTCAGCGACAGGCGGTATGTCATGAAGGCGCCATCTGGTGCACGGATGCGATTTTTCGGGAAACGTCCGAAAAAGTCGGATTCTACAGAGCCCAGGGCGCCCTGGCCGTGGAAATGGAAGCTTCGGCTCTGTTTTCCGTGGGGATGTTTAGGTCGGTTCCGCTCGGATGCGTGCTGGTGGTCTCCGACGAGATTTCATCCGGGCGATGGATAAAGGGGTTTGATCATCAGCGGTTTAAAAACAGCCGGCGCGTGGTGGCCGATGTTGTCTGCGACCTGCTGGCTGTCCCCCATCGACATGACCGACAATCAATCTGAAGGCGGTTGCTCATGAATCGCGCCGATGATCCGAAAATTGTTGAACGGATATCCTGGTTGCGCCGGGAATTGAACCGGCATAATCATCGGTATTTTGTGTTGGATGATCCGGTAATTTCCGACGCGGAATATGACCGGATGATGCAGGAGCTGATATCGATTGAGGCCCAATGGCCCGAATTCGTCAGCCCGGATTCACCCTCGGCCCGGGTGGGATCGGCGCCTCTGGACCGGTTTGAAACCCTGGCCCACAGATATCCCATGATGAGCCTGGACAAGGGTTTTTCCGAAGCGGATTTCTTTTCTTTTGATGAGCGGGTCCGCAAAGGCCTCGGTGCTGAAAATCCGGTGTTGTATACCACCGAGCCCAAGATCGACGGGGTCGCGGTGGAGCTTGTCTATGAAGGCGGTCTGTTGACCCTGGCATCCACCAGGGGCGATGGGGATACCGGAGAGAAGATCACCGAAAACGTCAGGACCATTCCCACGGTCCCGCTGGTGCTTGAAAATCCGAAGGATTTTTCCCTTCCGTCGCTGCTGGAAGTGCGGGGGGAAATTTTTATAAGCAAAGCCGGTTTTAAACGGCTCAATGACGAACGGATGGGCCGGGACCTGCCGCTTTTTGCCAACCCCCGCAATGCCGCCGCGGGCTCGCTGCGACAACTGGACTCCCGCATCACCGCTCAACGGCAATTAGAGATTTACGTTTACGGCATCAGTGAACCGGCGGCCCTGGAGGTTGACTCCCATGCCGATGCACTAGCGCGCCTGGACCGGCTCGGGTTCCGCATCAATCCGCTGGTCCGTTGCCGGATCACGGGTGAAGCCGTTATCGCCTATATTCACGAGATAAATGGTCTCCGGGACCGGCTTCCTTATGAAATCGACGGCATTGTGGCCAAAGTTGACCGGTTTTTCTTTCAGGAACTGCTGGGAGCGACTTCGCGGCGGCCCAGGTGGGCGATTGCAATCAAATTCGAAGCCACCCAGGAAGTTACGCGGGTAATCGATATCCAGATTCAGGTGGGCCGCACCGGCGCCCTGACGCCGGTGGCCCATCTTGAACCGGTCAGTATTGCCGGTGTGACCGTGAGTCGGGCCACTTTGCACAATCAAGATGAAATCCGCAAAAAGGATGTTCGTATCGGGGATCGTGTCTTTGTCCGCAGGGCAGGGGATGTGATTCCGGAAATCGTTAAAGTGATTACCGAAGACCGGGATGGTTCGGAGCGGCCGTTTGTGATGCCCGGAAACTGTCCGGTCTGAGGATCCGAGGCCGTCCGTCTTGAAGATGAGGCCGTCACCCGTTGCGTCAGCATCGCCTGCCCGGCCCAGGTCAAGGCCAATATCCGGCATTTTGCCTCCAAGAGCGCCTTTGATATCGATGGTCTGGGCGAAAAACTCATTAATCAGCTGGTGGACCGGCAGCGGATATCTTCCTGCGCGGATATTTTCACCCTGACCGTTGATGATCTCAAGGACCTGGATCGTATGGGCGAAAAATCAGCGCAAAACCTGGTTCAGGCCATTGCCGCCAGCCGGCGGATCAGCCTGGCCCGGTTTCTTTACGCCCTTGGAATCCGCCATGTGGGCGAGTACGGGGCCGGGAGGCTGTCTGAAGAATTTGAAAGCATTGACGACATCATGGCGGCTGAAACGGACCGGCTGGAAAAAATCGACGGCATCGGACCCCGGGCCGCCGCAAGCATTACGGATTTCATGAGGCAGGAGCAAAATCTGGCAATCATCAGGCGTCTGCTTTCAGGCGGTGTTGCGATTTATCGGGAAACGCCCGTGAATAAGGAATTACCTCTATCCGGAAAAACATTCGTGCTGACCGGAACCCTGGCCTCCATGACGCGGTCTGCCGCCAAAGCCCGGATTGAAGCCGCCGGCGGGAAAGTTGCCGGGTCGGTCAGCAAAAAAACAGATTATGTCGTGGCCGGCGACTCACCGGGATCGAAGCTGGATCAGGCCCAGGCACTCGGCATCGTTATACTCGATGAAGACCAGCTTAATTCCTTGCTGCCGGCCCGTTGATTTTTAGATAGCGGGGTTACAGGGAGAACATGATGAAAAAAAGGATCCGCGTCATCATTACGGGAAGGGTTCAGGGTGTATTTTTCCGGATGGAGACACAACACGCCGCCCGGAGAATCGGGGTTACCGGCTGGGCGAGAAATCGGCGTGACGGATCGGTTGAAGCCGTCTTTGAAGGCGCGCCTGAAAAGGTAGAAGAGATGCTGGCATGGTGTCGTAAAGGGCCGTCTCTGGCAAGGGTCGATGATGTTGCGGTCCGCGACGCCGATGATCAGGAATCGTTTACGGATTTTACCGTCCGGTCAACGACATAAGAGCGTTGCGCGCATACAGAGGCTTTTTTATTCCGGTTTATATAAAAATACGCTTACTCCGGATGATGGTTGACGGCACGATAATCGTTAAACACCACATCAAAATAACAAAAAGGATCGGACGCCCGATGTTTGGCGTCCGATCCTTTTTTATGCTTATGTGACGTGATTCTTAAAATTTTAAAGCGTTGCCGCCCCGGGTCGTATCAGACGGACTCTTTCAAAAGCTTGCCCGGTTTGAACTTGACCACGTTGCGTGCCTTAATCTTGATCGGCGCGCCGGTCTGCGGGTTTCTGCCGGTGCGGGCTTTGCGGCGGACTTTTGTAAACGTACCGAACCCGACCAGTGTAACCTTGCCGTCTTTTTTCTTCAGCGTTTTTACGACCCCGTCCATAAAGGAACTCATTGCGGCGGCGGCGGCCACCTTGGAAATTTCTGCTTCTTTGGCAATCTTTTCCACCAATTCGGCTTTGGTCATGACGCCCTCCCTTAATAAAAAAAGTTAGTGTTTAAAAAAGCCCGATTGCAAGCTAATTTAAAGATGTTTTTTTTGGATGTCAACAATAAAATACCATATTTGCTAATTTTTTTTTCTATTGACATTTTTATGCCGCCTTGTTCCTGAATCCTGAGCTTTGATTTCCATGAAATGCACACCAGGACGGGATCAAAAAAAATTGATTTCCATGGCGACAATGAAATCAGGGAACAGGGGAGTCGAAGAGTTATGTTTAGATTTAAATATTTAAAAATCAGATACTTAGTTGTATTTTCGTCAATCCTCTAATGACTTCGGCCGGCATCTTCTATGGCTTTTAATGTATTGTTTTCATGTCGCTAATGCAATGACAAGTTATACAGAAAAATCCGGTTCTTTCCGCGCGACTATAGAAGCGCATCAATAAAGCGTTCGGGATCAAACGCCTGAAGATCGTCAATGCTTTCTCCGATGCCGATATACCTGATGGGGATTTTCAGGGTGTGGCAGATGCTGATGATGATCCCTCCTTTGGCCGTTCCATCCAGCTTGGCAAGGATAATGCCGGTCACGCCGATGCCCTCGTCAAAGAGGCGTGCCTGGGATACCGCGTTCTGGCCCGTGGTGGCGTCTAAGACGAGCATTACTTCATGGGGTGCTCCGGGAAGGGCTTTGTCGATGCTTCGCTTGATTTTTTTAAGCTGTTCCATGAGGTTGACCTTGGTCTGGAGCCGTCCCGCCGTATCCACGATCACCACGTCGACTCCCCGGGCCAGAGCGGCTTCAACACCGTCATATGCCACCGCCGCCGGGTCCGCGTTGTCACGGTGTTTTACAATATCGGCGTTTGCCCGTTGCGCCCAGATGGACAACTGATCCGCGGCAGCGGCCCGGAAAGTGTCCGCGGCCGCCAGCAGGACTTTTTTGCCTTCGGTCGCATAACGGGAAGCGAGTTTGCCGATGGTGGTGGTCTTGCCCGCGCCGTTGACGCCGACCATCATGATCACGTAAGGTTTAGCGGCAATGGAAATGGAAGGGGCCAGATTCACGAAAGACAGCATTTCATTTTTGAGATGTGTTTTAAAACTATCGGCATCCGTGATGCCATGAGCCTGGGCGGATATCCGTTTCATCAGTTCCATGGTGGTGGGTACGCCCACGTCGGCGGTGATCAGGGCTTCTTCAATTTCCTCCATCATATCGTCGTCTAAGGCCCGATTGCCGGACAGTATTCCTTCAAATCGCCGGGAAAAATTTTGGCGGGTTTTGGACAGGCCGCTTTTTAGGCGCTCGAACAAGCCCCCCGGCGTGGGCGCCGCCGGCAGGGGCGCTGGTTTTTGCACTAATGCCTCCGCAGGCGGGGCCGACGCGTCAATAGGCGCGCCCACGGTCTCTATAAACGGCCGCGCTTCACCCGAACCGTCCATGCGTTCCCATTGCTGCTCGTTTCGGTCATATGCGTAAGCATCGTCGTCGATATCGTCTTCTTCGTCTATCGTCTCGGCATCGGCTTCATGGAAGTGTTCGCCCGTTTCCTCTTCATAAAATGCAGCCATTTCGTATGGCGGTGATGGATCCATCCGGTCCGGATCCGCCTGATCGTCTGAGGGTTCGGCCTTTTGTTTGATTCGGCGGCGCCTGAGCAGCACCAGCAGATATAAAACAACCAGCGCCCCCAGCATTTCTTCCAGATAGGGATTGCCGGTGATTTCAAGGAAAAATGCGATAAAGGGTTCAATTATTGTTTCCATTATTGTTTCAATCATGCGTGTGGGCCTCTGGTAAATGATGTGTTGATCGAAATAGCGGGGGTGGGTCGGTCCTGGTTTCGACCGCCAAAAGTCCTGCTGTTAATTGAGGTTTTCGCCATTGCGGGGATCCATCAGTTTTTCAATATCAACCGAGACGATCCTGGATACGCCGCTTTCGCCCATGGTCACGCCGAAAAGGACATCGGAGAATTCCATACTTCTCTTGTTATGTGTAATCATGATGATCTGGGCGTCTTTGCCGATGATCTTGAGAAGTTCGTTGAAACGAAAGATATTGGCATCATCAAGGGGTGCGTCGATTTCGTCAAGCAGACAATAGGAAGACGGGTTGATGAGAAAAAGCGAAAAAATAAAAGCAATGGCGGATAACGCTTTTTCCCCGCCGGACAGCAGGCTGAGCCGACTGAGCTTTTTCCCCGGCGGATGGATCATCAGTTCTACGCCCGTATCATTCGGGCTGTCGGCTTCGGTAAGCTCCAGCCATGCTTCGCCGCCCGGAAACAGTTTGGGAAACAGGCCTTTGAATTTTTCATTTATCTTATTAAACATTTCAATAAATAAGTGCTGTGAGATCCGGTTGATCTTTTTGATGACGTTTTGCAGGTCGTCAATGGCCTCGACCAGGTCATCACGCTGTTGAACCAGAAAGTCATGCCGCTGTTTCTGCTCTTCAAAGCTTTCAATGGCGCCGAGATTGACATCGCCGATCTGATCGATTTTTTTTCGAAAATCGGAAAGTTCGGCTTCCCTGGCCTCAATGGAAAAATCCGGGGCATGGACCATATCACGGCAAAGATGGACCATCTCCTCGAAGGATTGCGCATATCGCTCCAGAAAACGGTTGATGACGTTGTCCTGCTGGAGTTGATAACGGGAAAGTTCGAGTTCCAGTTGATGGTTTTTGTCCTTGATGTCTTCCATGGTTTTACGGGCTTGCGCGACCTCGCCCTCGATTTCACTGATCCTTGAAACCATCTCAAAAAGTTCGGTTTCTCCGGATTTAACCTCCCGGCTCATGTTTTTAAGCTTATCCTGGCGGTCCAAAAATTCGGTTTCAATTTCATGGATGGCATGGACGGCAGCGGTTTTTTTGACGTTTTTAGCGTCTATATCCTCCCTGATCCGGCGGACCTGGGCGATGGCGTCGGTCTGAAAAGACTTCAGCCGGCCAAGGGTGCGGACGCTGTTGTCCCGCTCAGCGGAAACGCGGGTGAGTTCGAGCCGGAGATCCATCTGCCGTCGTTCAAAATCCTTTAGTCGCGCGTCGACTTCGGTCATCAAAGATGTCAGATCCGCAATTTCGGTTTCCAGCGCGGCGGTTTCCCGTTTGAGTCCGGCCAGGGCCTGGTCGTGTTGCAGGAGACTGCTTTTAACATCGCTTTCTTCGCCCATCAGTTTTTCTTTTTCAAGAAGGATGACGTCATGCTGATAGGCGGCATGCTTTAAGGTTTCCTCAATGGTATAAAGATGTTTTTCCGCATCCAGAATCTTTCGATCCGTGTTGTTTTTTTCAATGGTGTATCGGGAGATATCGTTTTCCAGTTGTTTAACCGCGCGCTCCAGTTGTTCCTGCAATTCCCGGGCGGTTTCAATGGTTGCATCCAGTTCCGATACAATCCGGCCAAGTTCCTTTAACTCGCGCTTTTTTTCGTAGATCCCCGACAGTTTATCCCTGCTGCCGCCGATCATGATCCCGTTGCGCGTGATGATGTCGCCGTTTCTGGTCACGATCTTGCAAACATCGCCGTGTGTGCGCCATAAATTGATGGCTGAGGAAAAATCATCGACGACCATAATCTTCTCCATTAGTGCCCGAACCGGGTTTTCATAGCCGGCATGGATGACGATATGGTTTAAGAGCAGATCGTGGGTATCCGAAACTGCGGGAGCAGGGGGGGGATTTAGATTTTCGGGGGCCAGGGATAAGGGAATAAAACCACTCCGGCCCGCGTTGCGTTCTTTGAGGTGATTGATGGACGCAATCCCGGCGTCAACATCATGGATAAAAATATAGTGCAGGGCTTCCCCGAGCACGGCTTCGACGGCAAGTTCAAACCCCGGGGCAGGTTCGATGACATCGCCAATGATGCCGGCAATACCGGCAATGCCCGCTGCCGGTGGTTTGTCCGTATCATCTGAAAATGCCTCTTTTTGACTCATGATCGCCTTGACGCCGTCTTTGTACCACTCGTGGTTGTCATCCATTTTCTTTAATGTGGTGTATCTGGCGCGGGCCTTGTTCCGATCGTTTTGCAGGGATGTCGCCTGCTTAATCTGGTCTGCAAGGGATTTGATCCGGGCATCGAGGGTTGTCCTGGTGGAGGTGATTTTATTTTCAAGATCGCTTCGTTCGGCAATGCAGTCCTTCAGCACCCCGGCGGCATCAGATTGTTTTTTGTCGAGTTCAAAACGGCTGCGGACGGACTTTGCCTCCTCCTCATCAAGTCTTTTGAGCCGCTGTCTGATGGTGGCCTGATTGGACCGGGCATGGGCCACAATATCTTCCATCCGGGTTTTGCGGGTCATGATGGTAAATATTTGTTTTTTTGATTCCTCTAATTTCCGGTTCAGGTCGTTTCGCTGTGCCCGGATTGCATTGCCTTTCTCGATTTCCTGTTTGATTACTTCGCTGATCTCGGCGATGCGGGCGTCCTGTCGGTCTAATTTTTCAGATTCTTCCGAAATTTCGGAAATGATTTGCCGGTTTTTTTCCTCCAGTTGCACCAGCGCGGATTCAAGTTCCCTGATTTCTTCAAACAGACGTTCTTTTTCGATCGTTGAATGGGAAAGTTTTGATTCAAGACGATCGATTTCCCGTTGGTTATCGGACAGGGTCGCTCGTTTTCCGGAAATATCGGCGTCTTTTCGGGATCGCTCAATATTGAGTTTTTCCTGTAAATCCAGGCGCGTTTTGAGTTGCGTGGCAAAGCTGTCGTCTTTTTCCTTCAGGTCATGGGCAAGATCTTTAGCCGCTTTGATCTGGGCGCCATATTTTTCATGATAGTAAACGGAAACCAGCGCGTCCGTCTGTCGGCATTGGTCCCGCAGTTCATGGAACCGCCTGGCCCGGGCAGCCTGACGGGACAGGCTGTTCATGTTTTTTTTGATTTCATCGATGATGTCGTTTAAACGCAGCAGATTCTGGCCGGCTGCATTGACCTTTACCACGGCCTCGTTTTTTCGGATTTTATGTCTGGATACGCCCGCGGCTTCCTCGATGAAGGCCCGGCGTTCTTCGGGTGTAGCATCGGTGATGGCCCCGATATTTCCCTGCTGGACAATGGCGCAGGATTTTGATCCCATGCCGGAACCCAGGACAATGCCGAGAATATCCTTTAACCGGCAGGGCCGGCGGTTTAACAGGTATTCGCTCGCCCCGGAACGGTACAGCCGCCGGGTGATCATGACCTCGGTATAGGCATCCATGCCTTCTATGGGAACGGCGCCGTCACTGGAAAGGAGCAGGGAAACTTCAGCCATATTGACCGCGGGTCTTTTGCCGGAGCCGGCAAAAATAACGTCCCCCATGGATTTGCAGCGGAGCTGCCGTATGCTCTGCTCTCCCATTACCCATTTGATGGCGTCGATGATATTGCTTTTGCCGCAGCCATTGGGGCCGACAACAGCGGATATACCCGGTGGAAATTCAATCCGGCATTTATCGGGAAATGATTTAAAGCCCGCGATTTCGAGTTGTTTTATGCGCATTTACGGAATCTGGATTACTAAAGCAATGGACAGGGTCGGCACCGGCCGAAAACATTTTCAGGCGTCGGTCGTATTGCATGGAAAAAATTATTATATCTAACCCCAATTTTTATGGTGCTGCAATAAAAAAAACAGCAATGACGGGTCGTGTTATGTCGTGTTATTGACAGAATTCAACGATTAGATTACTCTTTTAACATTTGTTGAAATTCTCGACACATGGATTTCCCGGTCAAAAGCCTGCCCGGCATATTGCCGGCAGCTGCCCATTTTACCCGGGTTGCATTGCATTCTCAGGGTTCAAATGATTCCGGTTTTTCCGGTGAAGTATTTTCATGATTGACGTCCCCGGTTATATCATAGGGGAATGCATCCACGAAGGCAGGCGTTCGATGGTCTATAAAGACCGCCGGGAAATGGACGGCCTTCCCGTAATCATCAAGGTGTTGATTATCGGCCCGCAGCAGCCGTTGCATGAGTTGCCTGCGGTTGAATCTCGGAACCGTTTTCAATCTGGTCACCCAGAGCCTTGGCGGCCGGATTCTGTGTACCAGCCAGGCGGGAAGGAGGGCCTGCTTTGACATTCGCTTTCCAGTTTCATCTCAACCGGAGGTATGATGCAAACGTATAAAATTCATCCCATCGTCATGGGAACAAAGGTTTTTGACAAAGGCATGATGACCTATCAGCACGATTACGGCAAACCCTATACCATACCGATTTATACCTGGTATCTCGAAGGCGGCGACCAGAAGATTCTCGTGGACACCGGTCGATTATCGCTATCTGGAAGATTATATTGAAGAAATCGCTGAAAACGGACAGATCGAGACGGTCACCAATGACAGGGAAATTGTTGATGGGATTTCCGTCATGCACGCGCCGGTTCACACAGACGGCGGCCTGTCGGTTCTGATTGAAACATCCGAGGGAAAGGCGGTCATCACCGGGTTCTGCGTGATCATGGAAAATTTTTATCCGCCCAAAGAGATCTGTGCCATGGAGATGGACGTGATTCCGCCGGGAACTCATGTGAATGTCTATGAGGCTTATGACATCATGCGGCGGATAAAGGAAACCGCCGATATCCTCATTCCTCTGCACGATCCGGGATTTGCCGCGGTCCGGGAAATTCCGAAAAAATTGTAAAAACCGGATCGACGGCCGTTTGCCTCTCGATGGCCATAGTGGTGCAGGGCGAAATCGTATACCATTGCTGTGCGGATATCATCCGACGAAATGAAACACCCACCAAAGCGATTGCATTATCACAAGGTGTGCCTTCATCTCGATGTTTCAGGGTGTTTTGGGAATCCGGTATCGTGAAATAAGGCGGGAAAGGTAGGTTCGCTGGATTCCCATGACCTCGGCCGCCTTGCTCTGATTGCCCATGGTGCTTTTCAAATTGATTTCAATGAAGCGCTTTTTGAAATCGTCGAGCGCTTCCTTGAGGGTCATTCCGATCCGGATATGCTGACGAATTGGCTCCGCGCTGATCATGGAGAGGT
>Ga0351954_1004_pt1 | contig 28728 bp, 25 predicted proteins | sample BONcelT113001D13_FD_205813 | JGI IMG/M metagenome (GOLD analysis project Ga0351954, IMG submission 205813) | Enriched cells from coal bed in the Powder River Basin, Montana, United States - BONCAT cells T11 rep3 HSBNCT.T11.300.1.D13 ...
GCCCGCGCCAGGTCCTTTTCGGCAATCCGTAGCCAATCAGCAGGGTAGAGAGACTCTTCACGCGCCATACAACGCCTCTCCCTTTTCCATAATCTCTGACAGGAACTGATCTCCGATGGCCAATCGTCTTGAGACCTCAGCCGGTGTGAGCACCAGCGTTTCCAGGGAAACTGTGCGCCTGGGATCGGATAAAACGCGGCGCACAGTAACCCAGCGGTCAATGAAACGTTCAGGTGTTTCCTTGATGATTAAAAGATCAATGTCGCTATCGGGCCGCGGGTTTCCGTAGGCATACGAACCGAAAAGGATCACCTTTTTGGGGGCATAGCCGACAAGGAGTTTTTCGAGGATGTCCTGGATGATCTGCCGCACTTCCTTTGGAGTTGTCATTTCGTCATCCTTTGCTCTACACTGGCGGGAAAATGGGGCACCGTCGTTGTTCCCCATCCTTTTGCCGTAGCGGGTTCGGCCCCAACTCCCGTATCCGTTCCGTCATCTCCCGCGCCACCCGCGCAAAGGTCTCTCCCATGCCGCCGGAGACGAAGTACATCTCCAGCCGTCCGCCGCCGATGCCGATGTCGTCCAGCAGCTTCTTGGCCCGCTCGACGCGCTTCTTGGCGCGCTCGTTGCCGCGCACGTGGTGGCAGTTGCCGATGGGACAGCCGACGATGTACACGCCGTCGGCGCCGTGCTCGAACGCATCCAGTACGTACTTGATGTCGGTCTTGCCGGTGCATGGCATCTTTACGAGCTTGACGTTGGCCGGATACTGCAGGTGTAACGCGCCGGCCGTGTCGGCCGACATGTCGGCGCAATAGATACACATGAACGCGGTGATTTCAGGCTCGAAACCATTGTGACCGTTGTCGCTCATTGAATTTTGTCCTGAAAAGGCCCTCCGCTGTCACTCTGAGCGGGTCTACCGGCCAAAGTGTGCTGCGGCGTGACACCAGCGAAGAGTCTTGTGTCTCACCGCGGCGTGAGATGCTTCGCTGGATTCTCGCCGCCGCGAACTGTGTTTCGTTAACCCGCTCAGCATGACAATCGCTCAGCATGACAACCAGACTCTTCATGCCGCCCACGCGCCTGTCAATGCGCCCGCCAACTGCACGTCCCGGTAGGCCATAAGCTCGATGGCCTTGGCCGGGCACTCAGCCGTGCAGGTGCCGCAGCCCTGGCAGAGCGCCGGTTCGATGTAGGCCGCGCCCACGATCGCGCCCACGCCGGTCATGTCCGGCCGGATCTTGGGGATGTCGAAGGGGCAGGTGCGCACGCAGGTCAGGCAGCCGACGCATTTGGCCTGATCCACCACCGCAATCGGGCCGCCGTAGTAGAGCGGCTCCTTGGCCAGCAGCGTGATGGCCCGCCCCGCGGTCGCCTGCGCGTTGATAATCGCCTCTTCGATGAACTTGGGATAGTGGGCCATGCCCGCCATGAAGATGCCCTCTTCCATGAAGTCCATCGGTCGCATCTTGAGATGCGCTTCTTGGAAGAAACCCTCGACCGACATCGGCACGCCCAGGATCTTCGCCAACTCCTTCGTGCCCGGCGAGGGGACCACCGCCATGCTCAGAGCCACCAGGTCGGGTGTGAGGACCATCTCGCGGCCGAAGACCTGCTCCCAGGCCCGCACTTCGAGTCGGCCATCCGCTGCCCGGCTCACCTGCGGCGGATGCTTTTCGTCGTAGCGCAGAAAGATCACGCCCCGCCGCCGCGCCTCGGTGTAGAATTGCTCGCGGAAGCCATAGGTGATCATGTCCTTGTAGAGGACGTACACCTGGCAGTTGGGGTTGAGCATCTTCACCCGGATGGCGTTCTTCATGGTGTTGGTGCAGCACACGCGGCTGCAATACTCCACTTCCGACGGCGGACGGACGCACTGGATCATCACGGCCTGCTTGAGCCGGGTGATCTCCTCCGGGCGGTGGACGATGATCTCTTCCAGATCGAGTTGCGTGACCACCCGTTTGTCCTTGCCGAGCAGGTAAACGTCCCCACGCCACTCCTCGCCGCCGGTGGCGACAATGGTGACGGCGTGGCGCACCTCGGTTTCGACGTCCAGCGGGCCGGTGTGGCTCACGACAACCGAGCGGAAGTCGCCCGTGCGACCGGTGTGCGATTTCATCTCGGAGCGAGTCAGCACCTGGATGCGTTCGTGGCCGCGCAGCCGGTTGACCAGGTCGCGCAGCAGGCGTTGGGGGTTCTGCCCCTCGGCCACGTAGAAGATGTGGCGCAGGTTGCCGCCCAACTGGGCGTTGCGCTCCACCAGCGTGACATCGTAGCCGGCGTCGGCGATGGAGAGCGCCGCCTGCATCCCCGCCACCCCGCCACCGACCACCAGGCCGCGCCGCGTGGGCGTCACGCTGAGCTTCCGGATCGGCTGGGACATGCGGGCGCGTTCGACCGCCATGCGCACCGTTTCTTTGGCCTTGCGCGTTGCCAGATCAGGTTGGCTCTCGTGTACCCACGCGCACTGCTCGCGGATGTTGGCCATCGAGAGCAGATAGGGGTTCAGCCCGGTCTGCCGCACGACGCGCTGGAACAACGGCTCGTGCGTGCGCGCAGTGCAACCCGCCACCACGACCCGGTTGAGCTGCTGCTCCTGGATGGCCTGGCGGATGCGGCTCAGATCCGCCTCCTGGCAGCCGTAAGCGAGCCGCTCGGCGTAGACCACGCCCGGCAGCCCCAGGACGAAGGCTTCCACTGCCTGGGTGTTGATCGTGCCGTCAATGGCCGGCTCGCACCGGCAGATGAAGACCCCCACCCGCGACGGCTCGCCACTGACGTCTTTTTCGGCCGGATATTCACCGTTCGCTGAGAGGAACGGATACTGGCGGCTGGAGGGGCTGCCGCCCACCTGGCCGCGCAGCAGCCGCATCACCTCGCTGGCCGCGCCGGAGGCGTCCAGGAAGGTCTCGGCGATCTCCTTGGGCGATAGGAAGGTACCGCAGACGTAGACCCCCGGCACGCTAGTCTCCAGCGGCGAGAATTTGTCGGTCTGGCAGAAGCCGTACTCGTTCAGTTCGATCCCCAGCTCCCCGGCCAGCTCCTTCGCCGAACGCGGCGGCACGGTGCCCAGCGAAAGCACCACCATGTCGAAGCGATCCTCGACCAGCTTCCCCCCGGGGTCGGGGTAGTGCAGGATCAGGTCTTGGGTCTCGGGGTCTTCTTTGATGTGGGAAATGCGGGCGCGCGTGTATTCGACGCCGAACTTCCGGCGAGCGGTCTCATAATAGGCGTTGAATTCCTTGTTGAACGCCCGCTCGTCCATCATGAAGATCTGGGCATGGACGCCGGGCAGGCGGTCTTTGGCGATCATCGCCTCTTTGGTGGCGTACATGCAGCAGATGGAGGAGCAATAGGGGTGTTTCTGGTCGCGCGAGCCAACGCATTGCAGCCAGGCGATGCGTGCTGGCCGTTTGCCGTCGGCCGGCCGGAGCACAATGCCTTCGGTGGGGCCGGAGCGGCTGGCCAGGCGCTCGTACTGCATGCTGTGGATCACGTTGCGATAGCGGCCGAAACCGAACTCCTCGTACTCGCGGGCATCAGCCAGATCGTAGCCGAGGGCCATGATGATCGCGCCGACCTGGATCTCCGACTCCCGCGCCTCCTCGTCCAGGTTGATGCACTGCGTGGGGCAGACCGCCACGCAGCGGCCGCAGTCATCGCAATACGGTCCGCGGTCAATGATGTAGGCATCGGGGATCGAGCGGACGGCCAACTTATAGGCCGCTTTGCGCGTCGCCAACTCCTGCTGAAAGCTGCTGGGCAGCGTCACCGGGCACACCAGGGAACAGAGGTCGCAGTTGATGCAGCGGGCGGGGTCCACGTAGCGCGGCTCGTGGCGCAAGGTCACGTGGAAGTCGCCCGCCTGGCCTTCTACGCCGATGACGTTGGTCAGGGTGAGCATGTGGATATTGGGGTGCAGGTTGTGATCTTGGAACGCGGGCGAAATGGCGGGGCGGGTGCAGCCGTAGCCGTGATCCGAGGTGCCGCGGCAGAGCACGCAGTCGTGCGTGGGGAACATATAGCCCAGTTGCGCCACGCGACCGCCCAGGGCCGGCGCGGATTCGACCAGGTATACTTGCAGGCCGGCTTCCGCCAGGTCCACGGCCGCACGCATCCCGGCGACCCCGCCGCCGATCACCATCACGCTGCCGACGCTGCGCTCTGTGCTCACATCCGAGAGTGGCGATTCAACCATGAAGTCCTTCCCCCTGGGTTCGGCGTTATGTGCCGTTTGTTGCATAATTCTACCACCTGCACGGGCAATCATCTATGATGCCCGTCACCTGTGCTGGGGCATTTCGTTGTCCAAGCACCCGGCGCTCTACTCATAAAGGCACGCAACACGAAACAGGCATCACGTAGCACGCAGCATGTATCACGTTAACCCTTGTTGCAACTTAAACGCCCGCACCGTATTCGTCAGCAACATCGCAATCGTCATCGGCCCCACGCCGCCGGGGACGGGGGTGATGTAGCCCGCGACCTCGACCGCTTCGGCGAAGTTGACGTCGCCGACCAGGCGGAAGCCGCTCTTCTTGCTGGCATCCTCGATGCGGTTGATGCCGACGTCGATCACCGCCGCGCCGGGCTTGATCCAATCCCCGCGCACGAATTCGGGCTTGCCGATGGCGGCGACCACGATGTCGGCGCGGCGCACTTTGTCGGGCAGGTCGCGCGTGCGGCTGTGGCAGATGGTGACGGTGGCGTCGGCGTTGTTGAGCAACGCGGCGACAGGAATACCGACGATGTTGCTGCGGCCTACCACCACTGCATCGGCGCCCGAGATGAGGATGCCGGAACGGACGAGCAACTCGATGCAACCATTCGGCGTGCAGGGGATGAACTGCGGGATGCGACCTTTCATCACAAGCTGGCCGATGTTCATCGGGTGGAAGCCGTCCACATCCTTGTTCAGGCTGATCAGGTCGAGCACGGCCTGCTCGTCCAGCCCCTTCGGCAGCGGCAGTTGCACCAGGATGCCGTTCACGACGGGGTCGGCGTTAAGCTGGCGCACCAGTTCCTCCAACTCGGCTTGGCTGGTCGTGGCGGGCAGCCGATGGGTGATCGAACCCATGCCGGCCTCTTCGCACGCCTTGCCTTTCGATGCGACATAGGTCTGCGAGGCCGGGTTTTCACCCACCAGCACGGCCGCCAGGGTGGGCGTCTGGCCGGTCAATGCCTTCAACCGGCCGGTCTCCTCGGCCGCCTCGCGGCGCACGGCCTCGGAAATGACTTTTCCGTCTATCAGTTTCGCGGTCATGGAGTTGCTCCTTGGGTGAGGAAATCAGGAAACAAGTGGACGGGTAGACAAGTAGGAGGTAGACAAGTAGGCAAGTTCCTTATTCCCCTATCACTTGTTTCCTTGTCTACTTGTTTCCCTATCACTTGTTTCCTCGTCTACTTGTTTCCTTGTCTACTTGTTTCCCTATCACTTGTTTCCTCGTCTACTTGTTTCCTCGTCTACTTGTTTCCCTATCACCTGTTTCCTTGTCTATTTGTTTCCCTATCACTTGTTTCTTTGTTTCCTTGTCTACTCGTCTACTTCATCAAATACTCATACACGTTCAACGCTGCCTTCGCGCCCTCGCCGATGGCGATGAGCACCTGCTCGGCGGGGAGATGCGTCACGTCGCCGGCAGCGAAGAGGCCGGCGACGCTGGTCTCGGCCTCGCAATTCACGATCACGCGGTGCTCGTGATCCAACTCGACCCAGCCCTGAACCAACTCGGAATGGGGCTTGAGGCCAAGCTCCACGAAGATCGCGTCCACCTCCAGGATGCGCTGCTCGCCGTCGGGCGCCTTGACCACCAGACGCCGGGCGAAGGTGTCGCCCGCGACGGCGACCGGCTCCCAATTCTCCAGCAAGGTGACGTGTTCCGCCGCCTGCATCCGGCGGCCCAGGGGCGTGTCCAATTGGCCGTGGGTCGGCGCGATCCAGTAAAGCTGCTTGACGATCTGTGCCAGCTCGCCGATCCCGCGCAGCGCCATCTCGCTGGCGCCTACCAGTGCCACCGTCTTGTCAATGTAGAGCGGCGCGTAGCTCACGGTCGAGTAGGCCACCCCGCGCAAAAAGAACTGGTCGGCGCCCGGCACGTGCAGCCGCACGGCATCCGCGCCGGTCGCCAGGAGGACCGCGCGCGCTTCCAGCCGGCAGCCGCTGCTGGTCGTCACCACGAAGTGGTCGTCCGTTTTCTCGAACCTGACGACCTTCTCCAGGATGCGGGCGAAGTCAAGGTACTCGATTTCACTGCGGAAGCGGCGGATTTGTTCTGCGCCATCAATCACCTGATAGGTGTCGGCGCCCTCGACATGCATGCGCGCCATCGCCTTGCCGCCCAGATCGGGGCTGATGAGCACGCAGTTGAGCCGCTTACGGATGCCATAAACCGCCGCCGTCAGCCCGGCCGGCCCACCGCCGATGATGATGAGATCGTACATGGATGCACTCCTGTCTTGGGGAAACAAGGAAACAAGTAGGCAAGGAAACAAGTAGACAAGGCCCCGTAAACACCCTGTTTCCTTGTCTACTTATCTACTTGTCTACTCTGTAGGTGGCTCTGCAATCAACCCCGTCTCCATCATCATCTCCGTCAGCCGGCGCGAGCGCAGGATCATCTCGGACGCCTGGCCGAATAGCTCGTCGGCCGAGAGCCGCACGCGCGCCAGGCCTTGCTCCTGCGCTTTCAGGCCCACGGCCACCGCCTCGCGGGCGTACACCTCCCATTCGATCATCGTCGGCAAGATGCATTCGGGGTTCAGCCCATCGTCTGGCGCGGCCGCGGCGATGGCCGCGGCCGCGGCGATGCACATCTCGTCGGTGATGGTCTTCGCCCGCACGTCCAGCGCGCCGCGGAAGATGCCGGGGAAGCCCAGCGAGTTGTTCACCTGGTTTGGGAAGTCGGACCGGCCCGTCGCGATGATGCGCACGCCGGCGGCCTCGGCCTCCCACGGCCAAATCTCCGGCGTCGGGTTGGCGCAGGCGAAGACGATCGCATCCGGCCCCATGCGCGCCACCCACTCCGGCCGGATCGTGCCCGGCCCCGGCTGGCTCAGTGCGATGCAGACATCCGCGCCGACCAGCGCCTCGGCGATGCCGCCCTGACGGCCTTCGGCGTTGGTCATCTGACACAGGCGCCACTTGTCCACGTATTCGGCGCGGCGCAAGAAGATATCCTGCCGCTTGGCGTGCAGAATCCCCTGGCTATCCACCACGATGCACTTGGCGGGATCAACGCCGGCCTTGAAGCACAGCCGGCTGATCGCCACGTTCGACGCGCCCGATCCCACGAAGACGATCCTGACTTCACCGATCGGTTTGCCCACGATCCGCAGCGCGTTGATCAGCCCGGCCAACGTGACGCACGCGGTGCCCTGCTGATCGTCGTGCCAGATGGGGATTTCGGCTTTCTCGCGCAAGGTGTCGAGCACCCGGAAGCACTTCGGCTGGGAGATATCCTCCAGGTTGACGCCCCCGAAGGCCGGCTGGAGCATCAAGACCGTGTGGATGATCTCGTCGGGGTCTTTGGTGTCGAGCATGATCGGCACCGCATCCACCCCGCCGAGCCATTTGAAGAGGAGCGCCTTGCCCTCCATCACCGGCAGACCGGCCTTGGGGCCGATATCGCCCAGTCCCAGCACGCGCGTGCCGTCGGAGACGATAGCGACCGTGTTCCACTTGTTGGTGTATTCGTAGACCAACTCGGGATTCTTCTCGATCGCCCGGCACGGCGCGGCCACACCGGGGGTGTACCAGATGGCGAAATCATCCAACGAGCGGATGCACGCCTTCGGAACGGTCTCGATCTTCCCGCGGTAGAACGGATGCAACTTCATCGCATCGGCCGACGGTTTCTGCGCCCTGGTGAGCTTCTCCTGGGTGTCCATTTTCGGGGCCTCTTTGACCGCGATCATATGCGCCTCCTTGCGCGGGGCGGGAGATGAGTGGTTGGTAGGTTGGTAGATTGGTAGATTGGAGATGCGTCCCAAGTTACCAATCTCCCAAGTCCCCAAGTTACCAATCTCCCAAGTCCCCAAGTCACCAAGTTACCAATCTCCCAATCTACCCCGTTACCCTCTCACACCCGCAAATACGAATCCGCGTAGATCACCTTGTTCAGCAGGATTTGCACCGTCTTCCAGATGTCTGCCTGTTCGGGGTCGCTCATGTCCACGGCATCCACGCTCAGTTCCTCTTGGGCCGCGACCGCGTCGTGGAGCGCCAGGAGCAGCCGGCCGAGCGGCGTGCTGTCGTCGCGCTGCTCGACGATGTGGATGAATTCGTTCTGCTTCTTGTCCAGCGGGTCGGCGATCATCATATCCAGCCCCGCGCCCATCAGCATGACGCAGTAGACGCGGTTGATGAGCGGCCGCATCTCGTTGGGCACCGCGTTGGAAACGTTGCTCAGGCCCACCTGCACGCCCGCGCCCGTCACCTTGAGGATGCGCACGGCCTCGATGCACTCCGGCACATACTGCTGGCATCCGCTGACGGTCAGCACCAGCGGATCCACGATCAAATCCTCCAGCGGCATGCCCACCTCTTCGCAGCGGGGGATCAGCTTCTCCAGCGCGATGTTGACGCGCGCCTCTGCGCTGATCGGGATGCCCTCGGCTTCCATGGTGAGGCCGATCAGCTTGGTGCGATACTTGGCGGCGACGAGGGGCACCTTCTCCAGCCGCTCGGCCTCGGCCGACGTAGAGTTGATGATCGGCTGGCGCTTGATCATCTCGCACGCGGCCTCGATGGCGCCCAGGTTGGTGGTGTCGAGGCAGAGCGGGACGTCCACCACCTCCTGGACGATTTCTACCAGCCAAGGCAGCAGCCTGTGACCGTTCTTCTTCTGCGGACCGATGTTCAGATCCACGGCCCACGCGCCAGCCGCGACTTGGCGTTTCGCCGATTCCTGGAAGAACGTTTTTGCTTGGCTTAACCGTTCTTCCTTCTCCGTGGCCGATAGACCGTCCTTCGTCCACGCGTCAATTGCGAATCCCACGGCTTCTTTGACCTTGGGGGACAAGATGTGGATGTTTTCACCGATGATTCTCATGATTTTCCTCCGTTTGCGGATGGGTAGTATACCCAAAGTTCTATCGCGACTGAAACAGCGACGCTCAGTCAGCGAACCCGATTTGCAGCTCGCGCAGGTTGATGACTGCGCCGGCTTGGGTCAGGAAGTCCATGCCCAAGATGCCGTTGATCTCGAAGCCATAGTCCATGCCGCCCACCTGAATCGGGCAAGCCGTCAGTTTTCGGTCACCGACCTGGATATAATCCACTTGACGTCCGAATACCGTTTCGATACCGCCGACCCCGCTGATTGTATGCACTATGTCAGTTGGCCGCGGGACAATGTTGATCCCCGCAACTACGTCGCCCGCCAACACCGTCTGCTCTGAGCCAGTATCCACGAGCACTTTGGTCACAATCAGTTGGACACCCTGATATGCTATGGTGACGGTGACGAATGCAAGCGAATCCTCAAGCTCTAGCTGCATCGCTCCTCCGAATACCCAACCACCGGCTCTCCCGAATGTCCAATGCCTCGCGACTGGTATGGAGGAAATAGAACTCGCGTTGCGGGAACTGTTGGTGCAGCCGCCGATAACACTGGAAAGCCGCACTTCCATCGGAGCACAATTCGATCACTGCCAACTGATCCGGCACGCGTTGTCTATCGGAAGTTGTATGTGCCTCTAACGCCTCAACGATAAGCCACTGATCAGGGTGTGCTTTCCGGATTTCAGGCCACTGCATCTTGTCCTCCCGATTAAACATCCTTCGTGTATGCCTGAATAATCTGTATACCAGGGACAAAGCTGTAGTGTCTCTGGTTGAAAGTGTGCAACGGCACGCCTAAGGCGACAGCCGTCTGACCGATCAATACATCGCTATCGAGCAGGATCATAAATGGACATCTCCGCGCTGTTGTGCCTGCTCTCTTAATTGACATGCATACACTGAGCTATCGCCAAGATCGTCACGATCCTACCATAAGCCGATCAGCCCAGACCGGCGCAAATGTCCGACGGTTAAGCGAGCGCGCGGCGAAGGTATCGTGGGCTGAAGAAATACAATGATCTCGACAGCCTGCCCTCGTTTATATGGTAAGCCCGTGATCAGGACTTCTCCATCTCTGGCTATGGTCTGTTGCAACTGTACTGCTTCCATCTATCGCTACCTTTCTGTCAATCTCGTTGACCGATGCGATTGTATCACAGCGCGATCATCCAACTGGGCTATGACTGTTCAGATGCTATGTCAGGCGGGCTGGAGTTGCGAAGATGCTTGCCATGCAAGCGAACGTGCCTGCAGCCACCGACCGAGCGATCGCTGGCTCTCGCTGGACGGCTGTCCGAACAGAATGTTCTCCGCACTGATATCTTCATCGAGATCGGGCCACAGTACGCCTCTCAATCATCAAAAAAACTCATCGGGATCCAAACTGCACCCGCCCATATCGAACTCGTCAAACACATCTTCGACCACCGCATACGGCGGCCCGGCATACCAGCTCGGATCATCCCGGTCGAGTTTGATCGCCACGATGACGCGCGTGCCGATATCGGTACACCGCCACTTGCCGGACCCGATGTAGAATTCCAGGCTGATGTGAAAGTCGTTTTTGGTCATTGGCGGTCAGTCGTCTCATTAGAGTTGTTCCCAAATAAGGAATTCAGCCGCCAGACCTACTACCCGCAGTGGCTTCATAAGGTCAACCCACTATATCTCGCGGCAAATCTTATTAGGGAACAAGTCTATTCAAGAGCAGCGAAGCTGAAATTAGTTTCGATTCAAACCCATCTCTCGACTTTGCAGTTTCGACTTCCATCGCCCTTCCATCTTGCGGATATCCTCCCATGTCGCGGCTGTTCCCGCCACTTCTAGGATTGATGCCTGATAGTCACTCGGGTCCCGACTTCTGAGAGCCGCATCGCCGCCGTGGCCCGTTTGGACATACTCTTGCCAGCGACGCCAGAAACCCCCTTCACCAGTCGCCGATCCAACATACTGCTCCTTTGTCCTGGGACATGTGAGCAGATAGATTCCTTTGGAAGACTGGAGCACAGCTATCCAGTCCTTGGGTAACTTGTCCAACCTTGAGAGCGGCTCCATGAAGTTCATGAAACCGGGGAAGTCAGGCTCCTTGAACTCTGGGCGCAATTCTGTGATCTGTTTGTCTTGCCGATCAGCGCGTTGAATCCATGCGCGATCTCCCGGCCCCCACTCTATAAGCAACCTACCGACCAAGTCATCGAGGGCGTGCTCTAGCGTCAGATCGTAGACATCGCAACTGCCCGCCTCATCCACACCATCCGTATGGGGCATTGGGGTATCTTGGGCCAAAAGCCCTCGATACTTCACGCTATAAAGTCCAACAAACAGCGTCTCATCGTTGGGCGTACCCACAAACGATACCCAGTATGGTGCTCTGAGCTTGTTTTGGTTTCCTGCACTTTGGGTCGCTTGATACCAGTCGAACTGTGGACGATCATCACGCCACAACTCGTATGGGGTACGTCCCTTTGTGGCTCGCTGGTCCTTGTGCCGCAAAAGACGGACATCGGCTAAACGGAAGCCGGCCGCAAGCAGGATCATATTGAACATGATCGGCATAGGCTTTTCCCTTCAGTCGGATTACACCGTACGCTCTTCACCGACATAAAATCATTGCCCCAGAACGGCTGCATGATATCCGGATAAAACCATAACAATTATGCGCGATCCAGCTCACACTCAATCGTGGTATCAATTGGGTGTAATCGCCGTTATCTCCCTGGGAGAGTCTGCGGCATAATAGGCTTCCAGAACACACCTTGGAGGTCCCAATGGAAGCCTCGGATTTGCTCATGCCTCCAGCGGAGGCAATGGATGCGCCGACCACCGCGCCAACGGTGGCGGAACTTAAGGCCCGCATCACCCAGACCGTCGGTGCGCTGGTGGCGTGGGTGATGAGTTGTCAGACCTTGACCTTTTTTGCGTTTGAGACCCAATTGGTGCCCCAAGTGCTGACGGTGGGGCGGCTGGCCCTGCAACTCTTTCTCGCCATGCGCGAAGCGCAGTGGCGGGTGACAGCGGCGCAGTCGCAGCCGGGGTATAAACGTCAGGGGCCGATTATCCGGCAGTTGGGCACGTTCTTTGGCAAGGTCAGCTATGCGCGCACCTACTTCTATCGCACGGGCGGCGGCTATTACCCCCTGGATATCGCACTGGGGTTGACCGGCGACGGGTTCAGTCTCCTGCTGACCAGTTGCGCCGTCCGCCTGGCCACCAAGGTGAGTTACGCGCAGACGGTCCTGCTCCTGACGATGTTTCTGCATTGGGCGCCTGCGCAAACCAGCCTGGAGGAGTTGGTCTTGGGGCTGGGCCGCCACACCGCGGCGTGGTTTGCGCACGCCCCGGCGCCGAGTGGGGACGGTGACGTGTTGGTGATCCAGATTGACAGCAAAGCGACGCCGACTGCGACGGCCGCGGAATTGGCGCGGCGGCGGGGGCCACGGCCGGCCAATCCGCATCCCGGTTCGGCCCGGCATCGCGGCCGAGCCGCCCGCCTGCGCCGCGGCGCCAAAAAGCGACGGCAGAAGGGGGACAAGGCCAAAAACGGCAAAATGGCGACCATCGTGGTGATGTACACGTTGCGGAAGAGTGCAGACGGCACCCTGGAAGGCCCCCTCAACAAGAAGGTGTATGCCTCCTATGCGCCCAAGCGCCACGCCGTCGCCATCGCCCGGCGCGAAGCGGACAAGCGGGGTTTTACGCCGCACAATGGCAAGGCGATCCAATTGGTCACGGACGGGGATAATGATCTGGAGCGCTACATTGCGGAACTGTTTCCGACGGCCGAGCATACCATCGATATCTATCATGTGGTGGAATATCTTTGGGAAGCCGGGGCGTGCTTGTATCGCGAAGGCAGCCCCGAACTGACCGCCTGGGTCGAACTGCAGGAAGCCGCGCTGTATGATGGGCGGGTGGCGGAGGTCATCGCCGAACTGACCAAGCAACTCGCCGCCCTGCAGGGCAGCGCCCGCGCTCGCTTGACCAGTATCCTGGATTATTTCACCAAACGGCAAACCAAGATGGCCTACAAACGATTGCGGGCACTGGACTGGGAGAGCGGCTCGGGCGCAGTCGAAGGCGCCGTGCGGTATGTCATTGCCCAGCGGTTTGACTGCGGCGGGATGCGCTGGATCAAAGAACGCGCCGAAGCCTTGCTGCAACTGCGCTGTATCGAGGTGAACAACGACTGGGAGGCGTTTATCACCTTCGTGCATGATCGCACCCAGACCCAAGCCCAAGAACAACACAAAAACCTCCCCATCAAATGTGCCGAACCGGCACCCTTGCCCACCTATGGTCTGACGTGAGGCGCTGTGATACTAGACCGTGAGTGGGAGATAACAGCAACTGCACCCGTATCAATTCCTCTCAGCGCGCCTCGCAATTCCTGGACCGGTCTTACCGGAATGAGTTCAATGCGATCCCCATAGAGAACAATCTGGATCTTATGCCCCGCCCGAATCCCCAGTGACTCCCGCACTTTACGCGGGATAATGACCTGAAACTTGGACGAAACCGTCACGGTTTGACACATAGACAGCCGTTTTCGCCCTCCACGACCTCATTACTGTCCGCATCACTGACGGTGTATGCTGCGTCCCGCAGAAGATTTGCTGCCCGGATTCGTTCGAATCTTCGCTCGGCCCGGACTGGCCCGGCGCGGCATCATCCAAGATTCGGTCTTGGTATTTCTTCTGGAGTTCGATGTAGTAGGCAACGAGCTTCTGCGGATCATGGCCGAACCACTCGGAGATCCCGTGTCGTGTCTCCCGGATTCGAGCAATAGTTGGATCATCTTTCGGCTTCATTTTGTCCTCTCAACCGGGAGAAAATTCACCCCACATACCCCAACGCCTCCTGCGCCTCCTTCCGCACCACATACGCCCGATCCCACTCGAACTGCTCGTCTTTGCCCAGGATGCGGCGCAGCCGTGCGGCCAGATCCCAACGTTCGCGGGGGGTCAGGTGACCGCGTTGGGCGAGCTTGCCCAGGCTGCGCACCGCCTTGGCGCGCACGCCGGGGCTGTAGTCGCTCAGGTTGCGCTGAAGCACTTCCAGGGCCGCCAGGCGCACCTCCTCGGCCAGGCCGCCCGCGGGGATGGACTCGGCGAACTTGCCGAGCGCCCGCGTCGCGGTGTCGCGCAGCTCCAGGTCGGCGGAGGCCGCGGCCGCGATCGCCAGCGGCGCAGCCTTGACGATCTCCGGCGCTTTGACTTTGCCCAGCGCGTAGAGCAGGAAGGCGCGGCACGACGGGTCGGGGCAAGACGAATGGTACTCAGCGATCAGCGGATCTACCGCCGCGGCGCCCATCCAGCCGAGCGCCTGGGCAATCGCCATCTGCGCCTTGACATCGCCCATCTCCAGATTTTGGATCAGGGCGGGGATGACGGCCTCCCCGAGGCCCGCCACGACGCGAATGGCATCTTCGATCACCGGCACATGTTCGGGGTGATCCAGCGGGTCAATATAAAACAGCGGGAGGATCGTCTCGCACAGTTGCCCGCAAAGCTCCGGCCCGGCCGTCGCGGCTTCTTCTCTGACCATTTCCAGCCCGCGGTGCAAATCCGTCGGCTCGTGGCTGGAAAGTAGAACGCTGATGGTATAATAGATTTCCTGTTGCATAAATCCCCCTTCGGAAGCGTTCTTCGCGTCGCACGTCACGAGGATTGACATTCATCATCAACGCGCATCAGACTCAAGCCGGTTCGGCGCCAGCAATGACTCTACCGATCTCAGTCGGGGTGGCGCCCGTTGCGAGCATCGCGCGCAGCAATAATTCGATGGAAACCGACTTGTCGCCGCCCTCAGCCCTAGCAACGCGAGGTTGGCTCGAATGAATTTTCTGGGCCAACTCGGCTTGCGTCATTTGCCGTGCCCGCCGTTCGCGCAAATTCCTGCTGAGTGCGAACCGGATCTCAACTAGCGCCGATTCTTCAGGTGATAAATTCAAGAACTCTGCAACAGTTCCTACCTTCCACCCCTTCGCTTCAAGACGTGTCTGTTTTGCCTGATCCATGTGAGTTACTCCCTACATATCGCTATCATAGTCTCGGAGTCGCTTTCGACAAGTTTCGATCACTGTTTGAGGTGTTTCACGAGTTGTCTTCTGGAAAACTTCAGTCACCACGACGGCGTCTTCGTCTAGTCGGTAAATAATCCGCCAGTCTCGATTCTGGTCACGAATTCGTAATTCATGGCAATGCGCTCCGATGTCCGGCAGAGGACGAGAATGCGGCATTCCAATGCTATCGCCCTCTTGTAAACGTCGCAGCAACACGCCAGCCTCCTGGCGCGCCAGCGTGCTAAATGGCGGAGTCTTGATCTCACCGTGCAACCAAACCAGCGGTTTGTCGCGATCTTTCACAGCCATTATATGCCACTTTTGATATAAACACAATCACCCTTAGAGACAGCAAAGCCAGCAGTGTCAATTGGCGAGCAACTGCTGCGCCATCCCTGCCACCGCCCGGCTCATCACCGCATCATCGGGCAACTCGACCAGCGGCCGGCCCTGGCCGTCGAACTCCACCAGTTGCGGATCGTAGGGCAATACCGCCAGCAATGACACGCCCATCGCCTCCGCCTTCGCCCTGAGCGCCGGCGGCATCTCGCCGATGACCCGGTTGACCACCAGGTAGGTATTGCGGACGTTGACCTCCAACTCCTTGCTGAGCGCCAGCATCGCTTCGGCCGCGGTCATGCCGCGCAAGCTGCCATCGCTCACCAGCAGCAGGTGATCCACGTCGCGCGTCGTGCGCCGGCTGAGATGCTCCATCCCCGCCTCGTTGTCCATCACCACGTAATCATAGCCCGCGTTGATGCCATCCATGATGCTGCGTAGCATGTGGTTGGCCGCGCAATAACAGCCCTGCCCCTCCGGCCGGCCCATCGCCAGCAGATCGCAATCGTCCCCCTCCTCCACGGCCATCCGCACGGCATAGCTCAACCAGTCGGTGCGCGATTGCCCCGGCGTCACCCCGGCACGCGACTCCTCGCGGATGTCGCCGATGGTCTGCGTGAGGGGCAGGCCCAGCACCAGGTGCAGGTTGCTGCTCGGATCGGCGTCAATCGCCAGCACCTTCTTGCCGGGCCGATGCTGGATCAAATAACGAACGAGCAGGCCAGAGAGAGTCGTCTTACCGGTCCCCCCCTTGCCCGCGACGGCGATGGTTATGGTCATGCGGTGTTCCTCGTAATCATAAATGTTGCGTAGTGCGTATTTCGTATTCCACCCCCAATGCGCTTCGCGTTGCTATTTGCACGCAATACGCAAGACGTAATACGCAACACACGTCTCAAAAATTATCCGTCGGTCTCTTCAAATAGTTTACCAACACAATCATGTCCAGCGTCTCGCCTTCGGATGTCATGAACATATCTTTCCAGGCGAACTGGCGCTCGAAGCCCAGGCGTTCGAACGCGTGGATCACCTGCGGTTGGCTCTCGACAACCTCGGCGATGAGCTGGTGAAGACCGAGCTTGCGGGCGATCTCGAGCTGCGCCCGGATCATCGTCGTGCCGATGCCGTGACGGCGGTATTCCTTCAGGAGAAAGATGCGGATTTGCGCGATATGCCGGGTGTAGCCCTTGCCCAGGTGCAGCGTCGAATTCCCCACGATCCGGTCGCCCACCACCGCCACGAGTGGGAAGATGCTGGTATAGTCCGGCTTCTCGGCCCAGACCGCCACCACCTGGGGATCCGCGATGTTGCTGCGGAAATACTGGGTCTCGGTCGGGGGCAGGCCGGCGAAAAGCGCCACCAATGCGTCGCGGTCCTTCGGCACCAGGGGGCGCAACAAGACCCGCAACCCATCAGACAGGGTGATCAGGTGACGGTAGCTGGTGAGTTGCTCGACAGGCAGTGTAGCTGAAGTCATATCTCCTCCCTTTCCACTGGTCGGTCACCGATTCAATGTTGCCTCAACCGTCGGGAATTGCCCAAGATCGGTGTGGGGCAAGAACATGGCCGACATGAACGCATCATAAAAAGTATTATCCGCAGACAACTCCAGATAGGTCATCATCCGAGCAATATCGCTCAGGTGGGCGCGGGTGTCACGACGCAAAAGCGCCATGTATGCGCCGCGGATCGCAGTATTGCCCAGGAATTTGAAGCGATCCCACGGCGATGCGCTGCCGGGGGGCGCGGGCAGGTCGGGCAACAGGCCAATCTGCACCGCCTTTTCCACGTTGATGTATTGGCCGAAGGAGCCGCCGATCAACATGGACGACACATCGGCCAGATCCACGCCGACGCTTTGGGCCATCACGGTGAAGCCGGCATAGATGGCCGCCTTGGCCCGCATCAGGTTGTCAATGTCCACTTCGGTGACGGCAATATCCTGGCCCTGCGCCGTCTCCCCACCCCAGGCAATTACATATTCCGGCCCGTGCGCGCCTTCGCGGATGCGCGGGGACGCGCCGACATGGAGATCGCCCGCCTTGTTCACTACGCCGGTGACGAACATCTCGGCCAGCAGCGAGAGCAGCCCAGAGCCGCAGATGCCGCGCGGCTTCTCGCCTTCGCGGCCGATCACGCGATAGCTCGGCTCCAGCGTGTCGTTGCTGATCCACACCTCTTCGATGGCCCCGGTCGTGGCCCGCATCCCATGCTCGACCCCCGCGCCCTCGAACGCCGGGCCGGCCGAACACGCGCACGTGACCAGCCAGTCGGCGTTGCCGAGCACCGTCTCGCCGTTGGTGCCGACATCAATGAAGAGGGTCAGTTCAGGCGCCTCGTCCATCTTCGTGCTGAGCACCCCGGCGGAGATGTCGGCGCCGACGTAGCTGGCGACGCCCGGCAGGCAATCCACCACCGCCTGCGGATGCACCGCCAGCCGCAGCTCGCCGGCCGTGATCGTCGGCGGATGGTTGACCACGGGAATGAACGGCGCCAGGCGGATGGAATCGGGCGGGATCGCCAGCAACAGGTGGATCATGGTCGTGTTGCCCGCGATCGCCAGCTTCAGGATTTCGTTCGGGCTGGCCTTCACCTGCCGGCACACGGCCAGGAGCAGCCGGTTGATCGTGCCGACGACCAGATCTTGCAGCTCAGCCAGATGCCCCGGCTTCCGGGCGTAGATGATGCGCGAGATCACATCCTCCCCACGCGCGATCTGGCCGTTGTAATCGCTGACCTGCGCCACCACCTCGCCGCTTTCCAGATCCACCAGCCAAACCGTGACCGTGGTCGTGCCGATGTCCACAGCCGCGCCCATGTTCCGGTCGGTGTGATCGCCCGGCAGCAGCGCCAACAACTGCGGCGGGCCGTTCGGCCGATCCCAGGCATCCAGCGCGACGACGGCCGTCACTTGCCACGGTTCGGCGGTGTCGCGCCAGATATCGGGCAATTCATCATCTGCATCCGGCTGGATGGCGCCATCCGTCTCATCCGGCGTCGCCCGCAAGATGCGCGGCATGTCGCGCAGCAGCGGCAGGCCGATCTCCGGATTTTCCACGCCGAACTGCGCCAACTCGCGCGCCACGCGCGACCAATCGTCCGTCTGGTCCGCCAGATCGGGCGGGTTCAGGCGCAGATAGAAGCGCTGGATGGGTTGATCCCGCCGCGGATCGTAGTCCTCTGGAACCTCGACCCGCGCGGCCGCCTTGTGCGTGGTCAGCCGGCGCTCGATGATCTGCTGCGGCGGGACTGTGACCCAGGCATCCCCCTCGATCACCGTCTGGCAGCCCAGCGCGTAGCCGGCCGCCACATCCTCCGCGGAGAGGCGGATCGTCGAGCGCCGCCGCACCGCCGAGCGCGCGTCATCCACGATCACCGCGCAACGGCCGCAGCGCCCCTGTCCGCCGCACGGCTGATTCAGATCGAAGCCCGCCAGGCGCGCCGCGTCCGACAGCATCGCCCCGCTGGGAACGGTGACGGCCTTAGCACCAGGTTCGAAGTGGACAGTGTAAGTGGTCATGGCTGAAAACTGGTAGATTGGTAGATTGGTAAATTGGTAGAATCAGCGTTGGTAGATTGGCCGTGCTACCGGATTCCCAATCTACCACTGTACCAATCTACCCGACATTGAACAACTTCTCGTCGCTCAAAAACTTATGTATATCCGCGGCCGCGCGCTTGCCCGCGCCCATCGCGCTGATGACGGTCGCCGCGCCGGTCACGACATCGCCGCCGGCCCACACGCCCGGCTTCAGCGTCCGGCCGGTCTCCGCGTCGGCCACCACCGTGCCGTGGCGCGTGCGCTCCAGCCCGGCTGCGTTGTTGAAGACGATCGGGTTGGGGCTGGTGCCCAGCGCAAAGATCACCGTCTCCATCGGCATCTCGAACTCGGAGCCGGCGATGGGCACGGGCGAACGCCGGCCCGAAGCGTCCGGTTCGCCCAATTCCATGCAGATGCAGCGCATGGCCCGCACTGTGCCCTTGTCGTCGCCCAGGATCGCGATCGGGTTGGTCAGGAAGTCGCAGATGACCCCCTCCTCAACCGCGTGATGGAATTCCTCCTCGCGGGCGGGCACTTCGTGCCGCGACCGGCGATAGACGATGTGCGACTCCGGCGGCCCGTCGCCGTTTTGCCGGCCACGCATCTTCTGCAGGCGGAGCGCGCAGCGCGCGGCGTCCATCGCCACGTTGCCCGCGCCGATCACCGCCACCCGCTGACCGATCTTCACCGGCGTGTCGTATTCCGGGAAACGATAGCCCTTCATCAGGTTGACGCGGGTCAAGAACTCGTTGGCCGACATCACCCCGTTCAGGTTGATGCCGGGGATGCGCATGAAGGATGGCAGCCCCGCGCCCGTGCCCATGAAGACGGCATCGTATTCGTTCAGCAGCTCGTCAATCGTGTACGTGTTGCCGATCACGTGGTCGGTGCGGATTTCGATGCCGAGGTTCTTGGCCGCGCTCTCAAGCTCCGCCCGGATGATGCTCTTGGGCAGCCGGAATTCCGGGATACCGTAGATCAGCACCCCGCCGGGCAGATGCAGCGACTCGAAGATCACCACCTTGTGGCCGAGCTTCGCCAGCTCCACCGCACACGTCAGGCCGGCCGGCCCGGAACCGACGACGGCCACTTTGCGGCCGGTGGCGGGCGCAGCCGACGCCGCGCTGCTGTGTTCGCGCAGCTCGAAATCGCCGACGAAGCGCTCCAGCCGGCCGATCGCCACCGCCTGGCCCTTCTTCGCCAGCACGCAGTTCGCCTCGCACTGCGATTCCTGGGGGCAGACCCGGCCGCAGATCGCGGGCAGGTTATTCTTCTCCTGCATCGCCTTCACCGCGGCGGCCAGATCGCCCGCGCGCAACGCCGCGATGAATTGCGGAATCTGCACCCCTACCGGGCAGCCATCCACGCAGCGCGGCTTAGCGCACTGCAAGCACCGCTCAGCTTCCTGTTGCGCCAGCTCCCAGGTGTATCCCAGGGCGACCTCATCGAAGTTCGCGCCCCGCACGTCCGGTTCTTGCGCCGGCATCTCGTGGCGTGGGATCGCCATCCGTTCGCGATTGGTAAGTTCAGGCATGGAACCCTCTACGCAGGCATCTTTGCCAAATTGCACTCGTGCGATGGCGTCTCGCGCAAGTGCTCCCAACGTTCGACTGAAAGCTGTTCTTCGCCCCGATAAAACTGCATTCGGGACAGCAGCCCGTTCCAATCCACGATGTGGCCGTTGAACTCCGGGCCATCCACGCACACGAACTTTGCGCCGTCGGTCATCGGCACCCGGCAGCCGCCACACATCCCCGTCCCGTCAATCATGATCGTGTTCAGGCTGACGATCGTCGCCACGCCGAACGGCTGGGTGGTCAGCGAGACGAACTTCATCATAATCGTCGGGCCGATGGCCCACACCTTCTTGACCTCGCCCGGCCGGGCTTCCAGCAACTCCTTGAGCGGCGCGGTCACAACGCCCTTGCGACCATACGAGCCATCATCGGTACAGACGATCAGCTCATCGGAGACCGCGGCCATCTTATCTTCCCAGAAGAGCAGTTCCTGGTTGCGCGCGCCGATGATCGAGATGACGTGATTGCCGGCCTCTTTGAGCGCGCGGGCGATCGGGTACATCGGCGCGATGCCGACCCCGCCCGCCACGCACACCACCGTGCCGAGGGTCTCGATCTCGGTCGGGTGCCCCAGCGGCCCGGCGACCGAATAGAATCCGTCGCCGGCCGCCATCGCCCCCATCTGCTTGGTGGACTTGCCAAGCTCCTGGATGACGAGCGTAACCGTCCCGGCCTGCCGATCGTGATCGGCGATGGTCAGCGGGATGCGCTCGCCCTGCTCGTCGGCGATGACGATGACGAATTGCCCCGGTTTGGCGTTGCGCGCCACGTGCGGCGCATGCACCACCAGGAGCACGATGGCGTCGCTGAGGCGTTGTTTTTGGAGGATTGGGTACATGTGTGGCTTTTCCTTATATCTCGTTTCGCTCAGCGAATAGCTTCTCGATGTCCTCCACGGTATATCGTTCGCTGTTCTGGCGGCGATCCTTCAGATCATCCATGAACTCTTTGATCTTTTCCTGGGTATAACCGAAAAAGGTCATCTCCCAGAGACAATGCCCGATGATTTCTTGTTCCTGGTAGCGAGCCAGCGTGGCAGGGTCAATCTCCATGCCCAGCCATTCGGCCCAATCGGCGAACTCGATGCCGAAGGACGCTTCCTCGTCGCCTCGTTCAGTGTCCCATTCCGCCTCAGGAGCGGTTTCACGTCGAGTCGTGCCATCCTTGCCGGAGACATCTTCGTAGGTTGCGCCGTCAAGGCTATCGGTCGCGGTCTCGATACATATGCGTAGCTTCGTCTCAGCAGGCTGAAGCGACCGCAACGTCTCATAGACCTGCCAGTAGTCCTCGATGCTCCTTTCCTCGTCAGGGTAGAGCTGGAGCAGGACAGCCTGGACGTCGTCCCAAGCGTACTTGTCTACCAGATCCTTGAACTTCATCGGCGGTCACCCCGCAACGCAACTCCGCAGTATGGCTTTTCAGGCAGGATGGCCATACTGCTCCGTAAAGACCTCGCGCTTGGTCCGCTCCAGGTCAGCCAGGAATTCTTCTTCAGCAAGGCCCCGGCTTTCGACCTCCCGCCCCAGGTGGTATGCGAAGTCGTGGAACGCATCCATTGGCGTTTCGACCAGGTTCCGTCTAGCTTCAATATTCTCGATAGCAGCCACAAGTCGCTCCCGATTTGCTTCCGACTGTAGGAGATATGCGGTCGCATCAACCGGCATTCGTCTATCTCTCTTTTCACTCCGCATCCACCACCGGCTCGACATCCCCCCCACCGCCGAGTCACTTCACCATCCCCGTTGACGATCGTCAGCGCCTTCCGAAACGGTGGCTCACCGCCATACTTCCAGAGGTGATTTTCGCGCCAGATTTCCTCCAGCGCGGCCAGTCGTGCCGCGGGTGATTGAGCTTGCCAATAGGCCGCATCACCGTCATCTTGTCCAAATTTGATCTTGGTTACGACTTTAGCGATTCCTGACGCGTCTGCCACGTTGTTTCTCACCTTTCGGCAAGCTCTCCACGTCGGCGAGATCCTGCAAACGCCCCGTCGCTCGCTTAGTTTTCGCGAGATTCGCCAAGTCAATGATCTTGCTAAATAACTCATTTCATAGCGCAGCAACTACGCCAATGGGGTAACTCGGAATCGTCGCATCGGCTGTGACGATAACCAATCCATGGTGTAAAGCGATGAACCACCTGTTGGGGGCGCAGTATACCTTGACGCGTTTCATTGGCGAAGCGACCACGATGACATCCTCCAACGGGCGCTCAGCGCTTTCTCTACAACCGGTCTTGCGCGTCTGGCTCGACATCCGCTACCTTTGCCAATGCGCGCTCAAACTTGGCCCGATCTCCACGCTGGGCGCGCTCGCCCAGGTACTCTTCCGTCATCAGCGCAGAGACTTTCTCGGCCAGCGCCAGCGTAGCCAATTGGTTGATGGAAACACTTTCCTTTCTTGCCAGATCTCGTAATCTCACGTGGAGAGAGGCAGGTAATCTCAGGCTAATCGTACTCATGGCAAAAGTCACTATGGTTCCGAGCATTGATCCGGCGGCCTGCGGGATCCTGGATTACGCCACCGCCGCGGGTATTTCGACCTCGTTCAGCCGTGCGACTGAAATGAAACCCTGCCCCATCGGCAGCGGGCAGTCGGGTATTTGCTGCAAGAACTGCTACATGGGGCCGTGCCGTCTGACGAAGGATGGGCAGGTGGGCGTCTGCGGCGCGACCGTGGAGACTATCGCCGCGCGCAACCTGGCGCGCGCCATCGCCGCGGGCGCGGCCGCCCACTCAGACCACGGCCGCGACCTGGCCTTTACGCTGCACGCCGTCGCCACGGGCGAAGCCCAGGGCTACGAAGTCCGCGATGAGGCCAAGCTGTACTCGGTCGCAGCCAAGCACAGCATCCCGACTAAGGGGCGCACGATTCAAGAGGTGACGCTGGATGTCGCCAACAAGGCGATCAGCGAGTTCGGCCAGCAGCGCGGCCAGTTGAGCTATCTTTCGGTCGCGCCGGCCAAGCGTCAGGCGATCTGGAAAGAGCAAGGTGTCGTCCCGCGCGGCATTGACCGCGAGGTCGTCGAAATCATGCATCGCACGCACATGGGCGACGACCAGGACGCCAGCCATATCCTTTCCGCCGCCATGCGCACGGCGCTGGCCGACGGCTGGGGTGGCTCGATGTGGGCCACCGACATTTCCGATATTCTGTTCGGCACACCCAGCCCCAAGGTGAGCGAGGTCAACCTGGGCTGCCTGATGGATGACGAGGTTAACATCATCGTCCACGGCCACGAGCCGACCCTCAGCGAGATGATCGTCACCGCGGTGATGGACCCGGAGTTGATCGAATACGCCAAGAGCAAGGGCGCCAACGGCATCAATCTGGCGGGCATCTGCTGCACCTCGAACGAGGTGATGATGCGCCAGGGGATCCCATCGGCCGGCAACTTCTTGAACCAAGAGCTGGCGATCCTCACCGGTTCCATCGAGGCGATGGTGGTGGACGTGCAGTGCATCATGCAATCGCTGACCGGCGTGGCGAGCCATTTCCATACTGAAATCATCACCACCAGCCCGAAGGTGAAGCTGACCGGCGCGACGCATATCGAGTTCGATGAGCATCACGCGCTGGACATCGCCAAGAGCATCGTGAAGCGCGCGTGCGACAACTACGTCAACCGCGGCGAGACGCGCATCCCCAAGTCGAGCGCACAGGCCGTGGTGCCTGGCTTCAGCCACGAATACCTGAACTACATGCTGGGCGGCTTCTACCGGCAGTCGTTCCGGCCGTTGAATGAGGCTATCGCCTCAGGCCGTATCCGCGGTGTGGCGGCCGACGTGGGCTGCAACAACCCCGGCCTGACGCAGGACAAGGCGCACATGGATGTCATCAGCGCGCTGCTGAAGAACGATGTCCTGGTCGTCAGCACCGGCTGCGGCGCGCTGGCCGCGGGCAAGTATGGTTATCTGACGGGCGAGGCGGGACTGGACAAGGTCGGCCCCGGCCTGCGCGAGATTTGCGAGACCATCGGCATCCCGCCGGTGCTGCACATGGGTTCCTGTGTGGATAACAGCCGTATCCTCACCGTGTTGAGCCAGATGGCGACCGAGGGCGGCCTGGGCGACGACATCAGCGACATCCCGGCCGTGGGCCTGGCCCCCGAGTGGATGAGCGAGAAGGCGCTGGCCATCGCTGCCTACTGCGCCGGCTCGGGCGCATACGTCATCATGGGCGTCCGCAACCCGGTGGACTTCTCCGACGGCGTGACTGACATCCTCGCGAAGGAGTGGGAAGGGCGCTTCGGCGGCAAGCTGGAGTTCGTGGTCGAGGCCGAAGAGATGGTCAAGAAGACGCTGGAGCATATTGACAAGAAGCGCGCCGCGCTCAAGCTGCCGGTCTACGACGTGAACCGCTTCGGCGCCTCCGGTGACGACGAGATGAACGCGTTCATCGAGCTGCCGATGGAACAGCAGATGGCGGAGATTTACGGGTGAGGTAGGAAACAAGTAGACAAGTAGACAGGTAGACAAGTAGACAGGTAGCTGTGGAGTGCAGCCTTGTTTCCTCGTCTCCTTGTTTCCTTGTTTCCTTGTCTACGCAAAGGACGGAGGAGCACACATGTCTCGATACATCGCCACCCGCGCCATCCGTGGCGCGAATTTGATCACGCAAGAAGCCGAGGCGTTGCTCAACAAGGCCCTGGACGAAAAGGGGCCGGAGACGCCGGTGGCTTTCCCGAATACGGCTTACTACCTGCCGACCATCCTGGGCATGACCGGCCGCGAGATCACCAAACTGGGCGAGTTACCGCCGGTGCTGGAGCACGCCAAGGATCTGCTGCACCCGGTGCCGTCGGCCCACTGCTGGACGCCCTACCTGGGCGAGACGCTCGATTCCGGCATGGCGACGCTGCTGTCGGCCGAGATCATCGAGGCGGTGCGCTTCGTCTACGGCGAGGAGCCTGGCGTGTTGACCGGCTTCCATGCCGGTGGAGCCAGCTTCACCAGCCCCGATGGCGCGGCCGGCGACGGCAATGGCCGGCTGAACGGCCCGATTGACGACATCCAGTTGCGCGCGTGGGGCATTCAACTGGTGGATGGCCGCATGCCCGGCTTCGCGGCCATCGTCGGCGCGGCCAAGAGCAACGAGGTGGCGGTCAAGATCGTGCGCGAGCTGCAAAAGCGCAACATCTTGATCTTCCTCTGCGGCAACACCAACGGCCGCTCGATGATCCAGCAGCTCCAGGAAGAGGGCGTCGAGATGGGCTACGACACGTACATCGTGCCGTTCGGCATGGATACGCTGTCGGCGATCTACCCCATCGGCTTCGCCACCCGCTCCGCGCTCACCTTCGGCGGCATGAAGGGCGGCCAGGCCAAAGACATCCTGCTCTACAACCGGCAGCGCGTCTTCGCGTTCGTGCTGGCGTTGGGCGAAGTAGACGATCTCAAGTACGCGGCCGCGGCGGGCGCGATCAACTACGGCTTCCCCGTCATCGCCGATACGCGTATCCCGCAAATCCTGCCGACGGGCATCACGACCTACGAGCACGTCATCTCGATGCCGTTCAACGAGATCGAAGGCAAGGACGATCTGGAACGGGCCGAGAAGCTGGTGCAGAAGTGCATCGAGACCCGCGGGGTGAAGATCAAGCTGGCCGAAGTGCCGATCCCCGTGCCCTACGGCTCCGCGTTCGAGGGCGAAGTGGTGCGCAAGAAAGATATGCGCGTCGAGTTCGGCGGCAAATACAGCCGCGCCTTCGAGTATCTGCGCATGGTGGATATGGATCAGGTGGAAGACGGCAAGATCGAGGTGGTCGGTCCCGACTTCACCCAGATTCCGGTCGGCGGCGCGATGGACATGGGCATCCTGGTCGAGGTGGCCGGCCGCAAGATGCAAAGCGACTTCGAGCCGGTGCTCGAACGCCAGATTCACTACTTCGTCAACGGCGCATCGGGCATCCAGCACATCGGCCAGCGCGACATCACCTGGATTCGCATCAGCCAGGCCGCGGCCGACAAGGGCTTCAACCTGAAGCACTTCGGTGAGATCCTGCACGCCCGCTTCATGGCCGATTTCGGCGCCATCGTGGACAAGGTGCAAGTCAAGATCATCACTGATCCGGCCCTGCACGCCGAGTGGCTCCAGAAGGCGCGCGACGCGTATGACTACCGCAACAACCGCCTGGCCGACATGACCGACGAGTCGGTGGACGAATTCTACACCTGCACGCTCTGCCAGAGCTTTGCGCCGACGCACCTGTGCCTGGTCAGCCCGCAGCGGTTGGGGCTGTGCGGCGCCTACAACTACCTGGACTGCGCGGCCTCCTACGAGATCAACCCGACCGGTCCCAACCAGCCGATCCGCAAGGGGATGATGATTGACCGGGAGCGCGGCATCTACGGCGGTCTGAACGAGATCGCGCAGCAGAAGTCGCAGGGGTCAGTGCAGGAAGTGTCTATGTACTCGATCATGACCAGCCCGATGACGGCGTGCGGCTGCTTCGAGTGCATCGTGATGCTGATCCCGGAGGCCAACGGCGTGATGGTGGTGAGCCGCGAGGACACCAGCATGACCCCGGCCGGCATGACCTTCAGCACGCTGGCGGGCATGGCGGGCGGCGGCTTGCAGACACCGGGCGTGATGGGCATCGGTAAGTATTACCTGACCAGTCCGAAGTTCATCTCGTCGGACGGCGGCTTCAAGCGTATCGTCTGGATGTCGAGCGTGCTCAAGCAGACGATGGCCGCCGAATTCACCGAAGTGGCCGCGCGCGAGGGCGATCCCGACCTGATCAGCAAGATCGCCGATGAGACGATCTGCACCGACACGGATGGGCTGCTGGCGCATCTGGAGGCGACAGGGCATCCGGCGATGATGATGGAGCCGATGTTCTAGGCGTATTGCGTGTTGCGTATTGCGTGCCGCGTGGTCCGTAAGGGGTTGCGCGGCACGCGGCGCGTTATGGGATTGTTGTGGATGGGCGTATAATTGAATCAATCCCACCCAGACGCTTGGCGACGCCGGAGGGATAGTGCGTATTGCGTGGGGGATGGCAAGTAGATCGGGGTTGATGCCACTTACGCGCTATGATTTCTAGGAGGTGGACGATGGCAGAAGCCGTCCTACAACGGGTGCTCGGTGAGATATCGGTGCTCGACCAATATGAGTTGCAGCAAGTTCAGCGAGCAGTGCAAGAGCGACTCATTCCACAGAGAAATACAAGCAGGCGTCGCGCGTTCTATCAAGCGTTACGTGCTTCTGGCTTGGTCAAACGAATCAAGACGCGTCCCGCAGATGATATCATCCAACGGCAATTAGTGCAGGTGCAAGGCCCGCCTATTTCACAGACGATTATCGAGGAACGGCGTTGAGTGGCCGACTATTACTTCGATAGCAGCGCTCTCGTCAAGCGCTATATCAGCGAAACAGGTTCAGTTTGGGTCTGTAGTTTGTTTGATCCCAACTTGAGGCATGAGACCTTCATCGCGGCGATAACGCCTGTGGAGATCGGCGCTGCGATTGCGCGACGTACACGTGGAAAGACCATATCTCAAGTGGACGCTATCGCTGCCAGCACTCAATTTCGCGCCGCACCCGCAACCTGGCCCAGGGCTGTCGTCGGCTGCGCCACGAGATGTTTTGGTCGGGGACCGTCTACAATTTCTGTACGATCCACAGCAGTCTGGGGGCCACACCGACCATGGCCGCCGACTTGACCGACCATGTCTGGTCCGTGCGCGAGTTGCTGTTCTTCAAACCGCCGCCCCAGCGACTCCACGCTGTCGTATAGGGCTACCGCCTTGTATCCCGGTGAGACGGATAGCGGTATGGTGCGCGTGATTGACGGTTCCGGCGAACCCTATCTCTATCCGGCCGACTATTTCGAGCCGTTATTGATCAAAGAAGGCGTCCGGCCAGCCGATCAGCAACTCACCTTACGTCTGGACGAGATAACTAAGGGCGTCTTACATGCTGAGGCGGTGGCGGCGAAAAAATCCATCAGCGCCTTGCTCAGGGAATGGATTGACGAACGGCTGGATTTGCCGGAGAACGGTAACTGACAAGGTTTCTTACCCACCCAAGCCAGCCAAGATTCCCCAAGACCAAGATACCGAGGTAAGACAATGGAAGCAACCAGCTTGTTTCGCGATATCGGAGCGCTTCCGCCGGAAGCGCAGAAGCAGGTCTCGGAT
>Ga0351954_1005_pt1 | contig 24782 bp, 19 predicted proteins | sample BONcelT113001D13_FD_205813 | JGI IMG/M metagenome (GOLD analysis project Ga0351954, IMG submission 205813) | Enriched cells from coal bed in the Powder River Basin, Montana, United States - BONCAT cells T11 rep3 HSBNCT.T11.300.1.D13 ...
GGCACACTTGGTGGCGCTGCCGGTGGCTTCAGGCTGGCGAAGTGGCTGAAGAAGTAGCCGAGTCTAGACCCTGCCCTTCAATCTGGCGCAGGGGGACTGGCCATGTTTCGGCCTCACCCTCACGTTTGAGCGGCGGGCTATGCCGTGCATCGAATCCAGACCCTTCGCCGTCCGCTCTAGACGTTTGTTAGGCAGGTGGTGTCGCTAGGCGTCTTCCACCAGACTTGCGGGCCGGGATTGTCTTGGGAGCAAGGCCATCTGACGTGCCATCGCCTCAGCCTCAGTCAGCGACTCAGAAGTGTTGACTGCTCGCAGCGCGACGATGAGCGCGGCGTCTGCATCTCGCGACTGAGGCGTGCCCGGCCCCCAAGTATCATGCGCGAACCGTGAACGATATCGGGCAATCAACAGGCCGAGCTTGGGTCGTCTCTGCCCCCGAAGCGTCTGACAGAGCTCGCCCAGACAGCTGTTGAATTCGGCCTTGTTCCCCGACGCGCGGAGGACGCGGGCGGCCTTCAGCTGCAATTGCGCCGCCTCCCGGTACTTGCCCCTGAGGCGATAGTTCTGACCCCACCTAAACTCCGTAGACGCGGTTTGAGGACCGGTGCCTCCGTCTAGCGTCGCCCGAGCCGCAACGGCCTTCTTGAAGACGGTATGGGCCTCACTGAGGTCCCCAGTCAGCATCAGGATCCGAGCCTGCTGGTGCAGGGTGTTCGCGACCAGTTGCGGCCGTTCAGCGTGTCGAGCGACTCGTACGGCACGGTCTATCACCTGCTTGGCCTCTGGGTACCTGCCGTGAGCTTTGAGCGTGAAGGCCAAGCTGATCAGAGTCGGGACAAGTGAGGGGTCGTCTGGACCCCTGAGGCTTTCTCGCAGTGCGTTTGCTCGCTCGCACCAGCGGATTGAAGCGCCGTAGCGGCCCTGCCGCTGCAGGTTCTTGCCTAGGTTTGCCATAGTCGTGGCCGTGCCCATATGCCTCCGGCCAGCGACCGCAAGCTTCATAGCCAAGGCAACACGGAAGCACAGTTCACTGCTCAAGTACTGGCCGCGTCGCATTCTCGCCAATCCTACGTCCGCAATGCTTCCCGCATAGTCGAGTGGCTTCTGGTGAGCCAAGAGTGCGAGGACAAGTGTCACAACATAGGTGAATGGTCGCGCAACCAGGAAAGCCATGAGCAGAGCCGCCGCCACGAGCAGTGGCCAGCCTCCAATCGCGATCGTTCGAGCAGGGGCTGATGCGGCCGCACCAGTGAGCCACGCAGTGAACAAAGCGCGCTGGGTGTCACCGAGTTGCCAGTACCAGCCAATCGCGGCCACAAGTGAGATTGCGCCCAACAGTAACCGCGCTAGGAGACCGGCTCCTCGCCAGAACGCTTTCATATCCCCCCCTGCTTGAGACTCTGCCGAGCAACGATCGTGCAGACTGCACATACCACTGCTCAATCTTGATTTCCAGATAGCACCATACGACAACCAGCCAGCGCGCGCGCTGTTTGCTGACGGCGAGCTGCACAGAGCCGCCCGCACTCAGATATGTCGGGGGCGTTCACAGAGTGAGCAAGTGCTGAAACGTCCAGCCCGCGGCGAGCAGCGTGATGGACACGCCTGTTAGCCATCGAACCGCTGCCCTGCGAATGAAGACCACGGCCAAAGCGAGGGCCATAGCAGCGATGATCCACACAGTCAGAATCGGCACATCCATCTCAGCAAGGCTTGCAGCAACGGCGTCCATCCAGCCCCTCCATCTCGTCCATATATGATTGAACCAGACGGTTCTGGCACGGCAGCCGGTGCTCAGCTCGCGCTCGTGTACGATTGCCTTGGAGGTGTGCTCCATTGGATCAGAGACCATACGACCCGGCCGACCGTCGATCCATCCTTGCCTACGCGGAGCGACTCGTGGGCAACTCCTTGCGAGAAATCCTTGATGAGCTACCTCCCGCAATCGACTTCTCGTCTCACAAGGGCGGATTCGGGACGGTACTGGAGCGTCACTACTTCGGCTACGAGCCGAATAGTCGGCCCGAGCCGGATTTCGCGGAAGCCGGAGTCGAGCTGAAGGCCACTCCGCTCAAGACAGTGCGGAAGAGACTCGTCGCCAAGGAGCGCCTCGTCCTCGGAATGATTGACTACATGACGATTGTCTCTGAGGAATGGGAGCGGAGCTCTTTCCTCAAGAAGAACTCTCACCTGCTCCTTGTCTTCTACCTACATGAGGCGAACGCAGATCCGCGCGACTTCGTAATCAGAATCGTTCGACTGTGGGACTTCCCGGTCGAGGACCTGGCAATCATCAGGCAAGATTGGGAGAAGATTTTGGCCGCCGTACAGGAGGGCCGGGCCCACGAGCTCTCCGAGGGCGACACCCTGTACCTTGGCGCCTGCACGAAGAGCTCTGACTCATCAACGCGGCGGGCACAGCCGTGTTCGCCTGAGCCTGCCAAGCCGAGGGCCTTCTCTCTGAAGCCGAGCTATATGAACACCATCATCGATGACAGCCTCGCACGGCAGGAAGCGAGTCTGCGAGAGATTGTGGTCGACCCTCGGCCCGTCCGGTCAGTGGCAACGACGGACATCCTCGCCGGGAAGAGCTTCGAAGAAGCGATTGCAGACCGATTCGAACCATTCATCGGCATGACGGCCGATGAGATTGCTGCACGACTCAACGTCCGGATCAAGGGACGCGCCAAGAACTACTACGCCGTTCTCACGAATCGTATGCTCGGCCTCGATGCTAAGGATCGTATTGCGGAATTTGAGAAGGCCGATATCCAGGTCAAGACCATGCGACTACTTCCCAACGGACGTCCCAAAGAGGACATCTCCTTCCCAGCCTTCAACTACTTGGAGCTAGTCGAGGAGGACTGGGAGGGAAGCGACCTGCTGTCACATCTGTCCAAGCGCTTCTTCTTCGTCATTTACCAACTCGACGCAGCCGGTGTGCCAACGCTTGCCGGCACGCGATTCTGGACGATGCCATACCGCGACGTGGAAGCGCACGCAAGAGCGTGCTTCGATGAGACCCAGCATCGCATCCGCGAAGACAGAGCGGACTACCTTCCCAAGAAGAGCGAGAACCTCGCGGTACACGTTCGTCCGCACGGACGGGACTCATCAGACGTTCTCCCCACTCCGTCCGGTCGACTGGTGTGCCGTAAGTCGTTCTGGCTCAACAGTTCGTATGTGAAGTCCCAGCTCGCTCTCTAGACGGCCCGGACGCCACAGCTCTCACTCGCTCGATGACCTTCTCCGGTTCGGACTTGATCTCGCACTCCCAGACAGTGACAACCGCCCAACCCTGCGCCTCGAGCGCAACGACCTTTCGGACATCGCGTTCTCGATTGAGCTCGAACTTACGCGCCCAGAACTCGGCATTGGTCTTGGGTAATGACGGCTGGCAGCGCGGACACCGGTGCCAGAAACAGCCGTTCACGAAGACGGCGACTCGGCGGCCGGGGTAGGCGATGTCGGGACGGCCCGGCGCCTTTGCCCAGTGCAGGCGATATCCCTGCAGCCCCGCCTCGCGCAACAGGCGTCGTAACTCGACCTCGGGCGAGGTGTTCTTGCCACGGTTGCCCTTCATCGATCGGCTGACCGCTTCCGAGGTCGCAGGTGGTGATGGTCCCAACTGTCTCGACACAATGCGCCCAATCCTCCGGATCAACCTATCCCGATTGTAGTAGCATCAGTCATCCCCTTGGCGACCCGGACTTGATCCTGTCATAGGCCGAGGATATGATGTGCCTGCCGCGCCACCTCGCGAATCGGAGCCACCGTGCCACGCAAGTCAGAAGCAAACGCCGACTCTCAGCCGCGCCCGCAAGCGATCGAGCTATTCGCCGGGGTCGGCGGCTTTCGGCTCGGACTCGAAGCGGCTGGCTGGGATGTCGTATGGGCTAACCAGTGGGAACCGCCCGGCACCCCTGCCCGACAATTCGCCTACGAGTGCTACGTCAGCCATTTCGACCCAGAGAATCAGCATCTCGAGCAGCACTCCAACCGAGATATCGCTGCCGTCCTCGATGACGCCAAGGCTGGTCGGTACAAGATACCCAAGCATGACCTGCTCGTAGGGGGGTTTCCTTGCCAGGACTATTCGGTCGCGAAGCCGCTCAGCCAGGCGGCCGGTATTCGAGGCAAGAAGGGTGTCCTTTGGTGGGAAATCTATCGACTACTCGAATTGAAGAAGCCCAGGTATGTCCTGCTCGAGAACGTCGACCGGCTTCTCAAGTCGCCCGTCAAGCAGCGTGGACGGGATTTCGCAATAATCCTCGCCTGTCTTGCCCAGCTTGGGTATTGCGTCGAATGGCGAGTCGTCAATGCTGCTGACTACGGGTACCCCCAACGCCGACGGCGCGTCTTCATCTACGCGGAGCGACTGCGCCGCAACACAAAGTGGGATCCGATTGCCCGGTTGGTGAGTACAGGTGTCCTCGCGCGTGCGCTGCCGGTCAAGGAGAAAGCGTTCTTCGAGCATGATCAGTCCACGATTGTCGCCCATGCCATCGAGTTGCCCGAAGACGTCTACGAGGTGAGTACTACTGTCGGCGTGGAGCGACGCACCTCTCCCTTTCTGTCGGCAGGCGTGATGGTTCACGGAGACGTGTGGACTAGGACGCTCGCGCCAGTGGAGCCCGAAGAGAGAGCGTATCTCGGTCATGTGGTGAAGAAGACAAAGCATGTGGACGAGTCGTTCTATCTCACCGAAGACTCCATCAGTCGCTGGAAGTACTTCAAGGAGTCCAAGAGCGAGCCGCGCGTCAACCGGACTACCGGATTCGAGTATCACTACTCAGAGGGCGGGATGTCCTTCCCTGACCCACTCGACCGGCCCGCCCGAACGATACTGACAGGCGAAGGCGGCACCTCGGCTTCCCGCTTCAAGCATGTAGTGCAGGCGAAGGCCGGAGAGCGCTATCGCCGGTTAGTGCCCGAAGAGCTAGAAGAACTGAACGGCTTCCCTCGGGGATGGACCAACACCGGCATGAGTGATGTGAAGCGCGCGTTTTGCATGGGCAACGCGCTGGTCGTCGGGATTGTCGAACGCATAGCTGTTCAGATTGCCTCTGATCAAGGGGGTCAGAAGTAGGCTCATCCGTACGCTCGCACCCTGGCCCGCGGATGTCACTTTGAGGTACTCCGCGCCTCCTCTCGGTTGCGGTCCGACAATGTCGAAAGCGAGTGCTCTTTAGCAAGGAGACAGTTCGCGCGCACCGTCTCCGACGGGCCCGCCTTGGGTTCAATGCCCGCTTCCGCGAAGTCGGGTTCGGGGCGTTTGTTGGGCTCCTAGCCGGATTGTGACTCTCGAGTGCTGCACAGCAGTCACTTTGGGCCTCGTACTGGTAGTATCCATTTGGGTGTGGGCGACACGGGGGTCGAGGTTTGGCACATGGCAGGCTACCTGTTCCTGGTCAATAGCGAGGGCTCACTCCGGGACTGCATGGAGACTGGAACGTACTCGACTCTGGTCAGAAATCCCCGTCATGGCGTGTGGAGCAGCCCGGCAGAAGGGACGCTCGCCGACTACGCCACTATGAGCCCTGGCGACAATGTCTACTTCTTCAGACAGCGCCGAATCTACGGTGTCGGCGAGATGATCTCAATTGACGGCGTTTCCAGCTTCGAGAACTTCCCAGGAGCGTCAAGGCCAGATGTTGAATCCGACGGCGCTGCGCAGAATGACGAGTGGTTGGTTGGGGACAAGACGAACCATGACGGAAAGTCCCAACGGTGGGTGTGCGTCTTTCGGGGAGCTCCCGACTTCTTCACCGCTGGCGTCGACATGGATGACGTTCTCGCGTCTGAGCCGGGTGCCTTCCGCATCCTGCGGGCGATGTGGAAGTTGTCATTCATCAAGTTCGATGATGAGGAAAACCAGGCCTTCAAGAACGCCATCTACAAAGCCAACCAAGCCGCGTTGGCGAGTCCGCAGCCAGGCCATACCGTTTTCGAGAACAGGCAGGGTGTTACCCACTCAAGGATCGCCGACTTGGTTTCAACAGGCGACTACGCACTTAACGCTGAGGCGGTTGTTCTTGGGTGCCGAAACGACAATCGACTACGACACGAGATGGCTCTGGAAGCGGGACTACTTGCACAGCTGACGCGTGAAGGCTCTAGTGCACGGGCAGCAATCGGCAGTTGGGACTATCTCTCGCATCAGGTGGTGGCGTCTCCGTTCAAACCCGTCGACTACATGGACAAGATGGACGTCTTCGGATACCGCTGGATTCCCAGCTATCGCCCCACGATTGCGGAGTATTTGGTCTGCGAGTTGAAGAAGGATACCGCGTCGCGGCACGACGTCGAGCAGACGATGAAGTACGTCGATTGGATTCGCGACGAATACGCACATGGCGACTACTCGATGATTGCCGCGTACCTCGTCGCAGCTGACTTCGCTTCAGATGTTGCGGAGTTCGCATCGGGGATCGGGAAGCGTAGCTTTATGACGCAACGTAGGCCGGCCCGCAGTCAGGAGTGGTCAAACCTGAACCTGATTAGATACTCGGTTACTGACGAGGGACTGATATTCACTCCTGCGGGCGTCCTCGAGGTAGTACAGATCTAGCCATTCGTGCGGCTACCGCGACCCTGAAGGCTATTTCGGCCTACATCCCTCGCGCCTTCGGAGGCCGGTTGGGACTTTGATTTGACGAGACACTCGCCAGTCCCTCAGCCGCCCCCTCCGCTCTTGCGAAGCGGACACGAAGCCGGGCCAGGTCGATGCGGACACAATGGACGAGGTCGCCGCAGAGATTGCGGCGTTCGTGGAGTACGAATAGCGGGGGGTGATCGATACTACCCGTGAGCTGCTATCTGGGCCTCTGCGGAACAGGCCGAGTCGGAGCAGCTGCTGCCGTATCGCCGGCCGGACTGGCCAGCTGGCGCTCGAGTTGCGTGAAGGCGTCGATTATCTCGCGTGCCTCGAAGACGCGGCCGCGACGAGCGAGGTTCGCCCTCGTGAGCACTCCCTTCTCCTCTAGCAGCGCAATGGCCTCATTGGCCGCCTGGAAGCTGCGTCCGGTGAGCCTGGCTGCCCCCTCGGCCGTCAATACCGGCGCACCCGGAAGGACTCCGATCAGCAAGTCAGCAGTCGATCCCCGCCTGACACGACCTACGCGCTCGCGCCAAGCGGACTGGATTTCGCGCGCTCGCTGCTCGAACGCGCTAGCCTGATTGACAGCTCGCGTGCAGCATCCGGCGAACAGCGCGACCCAGCGATTCACTCCGGCCGCCGCCTCAGGCGAAGTTGGCGATCCGTCGTGGCGAAAACCCCCTAGCGCACCGATGTAGTCGGCAGAGAGCGTGGCGAGCACCAGTGATACCGGCGGTACGACCCGCGGAGCCAGGCCGCGCCGGCGCAAGAGCAGTTGGATCAGTGCCCTACCCGTGCGACCGTTGCCGTCGACGAAGGGATGGATCGTCTCGAATTGAGCGTGTGCGATCGCAGCTTGGGCCATCGCAGGCAGCATGTCGTCATTGCAGAAATCGCAAAGGTCGTTCAGCAGGGACTCCACCATTTCGTGCGGTGGTGGAACGAACGCCGCGCCGCACGGATTGAAGCGATTGCCGCCGATCCAGTTCTGCTCCTCGCGAATCCTGCCGGCATGCTCACTCAGGCGAGTTCCCGCCAGAAGACGCCGGTGGATGTCCAGTAGCGTGTCGACAGTGATGGCACTCTCACCGTCTGCGGCTGACAACGCCGCGATCATCGCGTCTATGTTCGCGAGCACTTCTTCGGCGGTCACGTCAGAGGTCGCGACACCAGAGAACTCCCGTGCCGCATCAGCCTGCAAGAGTCGGCGCGCGCCGATCTCAAGACCCTCGATGCGAGACGAAGCGACGCTCTCCGCGCGCAGAAGCAGACGGGCGAGACTCTCTGTGTCGACGAGCGAGGTGGCTGAAGCGTTCAGCCTGATGATGGCCGCCACGGCATCTGCGATGTCCGCAGCCACGTCGCCATCGAAAGCGAACGTCCGCTTGGCCAACTTGTCGGGGATGTACACGCGGTACTCACACGACTGCCGCTGCTTTCGCGTCAGACCTGACCCGTCTGAAAGCCAGTAGCGACCCTCATAACTCGCCATTTCGACACCTCCTTATTCCAGGTTATTGTACAACCTTGAATAGGAGGATGTCTTGTTCAATGTTTAGGTCACACGACGCAGACGTGACTACCAACCGGCTCCGTCTTGCGCACCTTCATCGAGAATCCCCCACTCCGTCGGCACGACGCCGGCGACGACAAGGCCGTCACGGATCGCTCCCGACATGAAGGTGTCACCTTGGTCGATGAGGGTTCTCGCCTGCTCCATCGTATATCCCAGCACTGACACGCTCGCGCCGAGGCGCGCACGCATCTCGGCGCCGACCGCATCAAGCGCGTCGAGCGAATCCCGCACATCCCGCGCGCTGCCGCCCACAACGAGCAGATCGATGTCGCTGTCCGGTGCCTGGTCGCCACGTGCATAGCTGCCGAACAGTACCGCCAGATCCACCCGGGGTGGAATGAAGGCAGCCAACTCGGCAGCCAGGCGTGCGTAGGATGTCTCCTCGGCAGCAAGAGCCGACAGCACCAGGTCGGTGACCAGCAGGCTCCTGCGCTCGAGCCAGTGGATTCGCGATCTGCCGGTCACACTCGCCCCCACCGCGCCCAGCCGCACGAGACCGTCGAGCGCCTCCGCCGCGGCCACATGGCTGATGCGCGCCTGCGCGGCCACCTGCCGAATCGACAGGGGGACGGCAACGCGAGCGGTGAGACTGCAGAATGAGCGGAACGCAATCACGGACGTGCGTGTCACCTCACGGCAGTCGGCCAGCCGCCCATTTCACGAACCGGCGTGCGTGCGATTCGAGATCAACTGCCTCGGCTCGCGTCAGGCGCCGTTGCTCGTACTCGACGGTGTTCTTCTTTGCGATGAGCCGCTTCAAGTGCTTCACGGAGTCATGTGATGAAGGCCCTAACGTCTGCTCGACCAGCTCAGGACCCGAGCGGTGGTCCGCAACAGCATCAGCGGCTTCGCGCATGAACTCCTTCGCCTTAGCCATGAACTGCCTCGAGTCGCCTTTGGTCGCTGGACGCGTTCGGTCACCGGGAACCACGCGCCATCACCTCGGACAGGGGTACCCCCAAAACAAGCAGCCCCTCCTCAAGGACCTGCGACAAGAAGCTTTCCGAGGTGCTCCCCAAAGACCCCACAGGCGTGATGATCACCGAGAGCGGCATGCCGTAACGACGAAAGAACCTGTTTCCGACCTCGTCGGCAACACGGTTCACCTCGCGTGCCGCGTCGTCATCGGGCACGACCACGAGGACATCGATGTCACTGCCATGCTGAGCATCATCGCGAGCCACACTCCCGAACAACACCACAGTCGTGGCGATTCCCGCGAAAGTCGCTTCAAGTTCCCGCGCAAGGTCTTCGAGGAACGACCGCTCGGCACGGATGGCAGGAAGGACGATCGATTGGACCAGGAGGTTCTCCCGGTCAAGCTCGTGCGTGATGGCGCGGCCCACGCGCCTGCGTGAGATGACCCCAAGACCTGCCAGATGCTCCAATGCCCGGGCCGCACCGGGCTGGCTCAGGTGCGCGAGTTCGGCAACCTGGCGGCCGGTCAGCGGGGAGTCCTGACCGACAAGGAGCCGCAGGATCGCGGTTCGCGCGTGTCCACCAAAGAGCGCTGTGATGATATCTATACGTGAGTTCATGTTATGAATGTTAGAAGATTCATAACACATACTCAAGTATCTCTTTCGAGTGAGATGGATCTCGGAGTCGCGCACCCGGGAGCAGCAAGACGTGGAGCTTCTGGCCCTGGACGCACTCCGCCAACACGTCTACGCGAGTCTCGCTGCACGGGAGCGCTGGGGCGTGCGCGCTTCGCGCGCAGGTGTCCGCCAGCAAACTCTAGGAATGCCCTCGAGGTCCCGGTACTAGCGTTCGGGTGACGTGAAAGTCCTTCGCAGTTGTCATGCCGGGCCCGGGCGCACCCAGGCAGCGACCGTCGGCTGGCCAGCCGGACGGTCAGATTCTGAGCCCGACTTCGCCGCCGCATGACCGGCGTACGTGCTACGACGTGAAGCCGGGCTGAAAGACAGCTAGAGTCCGGGGATGAAACTCGGACAACTCCGAGATCTAGTTGTCAGTTAGCGGATTCCAGTCGGGCATTTCACGCTTCATGAACTCATCGAACAATGGGACGGTAAATGAGGTGTCCCCGTGCGATGGACTCCAAATCATGCCCTTCTTGATTAGGCCGCTCCGCAGGGGGCCAAGGCTCTCCACCCTTCTTCTCATGAGCCCGGCAATCTCGCCTGAACGATGCGCGCCCGGACCAAGCTCTGCCATGGCGCGAAGATAGTCCTGCTCGCGAGGCGTGAGTCTGTCGAATCGGACTCGGAAGAAGTTCTTGTCCAGCGCCGCCGTGGCATCCCTGCTGGCCTGCTCAACATCAGCCGAGTCGATAGGAGGGGTATCGGCCGCAGCCCACGCGTGCTTGCCCCATTCCTGCAGGAAGTATGGATATCCGCCCGTGGCCGCCACAATCTCAGCGAGGGCGTCGTCCTCGATATCGGCACCCTCGTCTTGCAGGGGGCGTCGAATCGCTTCACCTGCTGCCGGAGCGGACAGGGGACCTACTGGTGGATAGTCGAATAGCCGTTCCGCGTAGGACTTCGCATCGCCAGCAAGACCTGCGACTTGAGGTAGCCCCGCCCCGAACAACACGACCGGAAGACCGTTCTGCGAGATCATATGAAATGCCACGATGAGTGCTCTCAGGTCTTCCTCGGCCAGATACTGGACCTCGTCGATGAGAATGGCGACGCAACCATTGGCTGCCTTTGCTGCCTTTCCGACCGAAAGCAGTAGTGCGGGGAGATCAATCTCAAGGTTCCCGCTGTCCGCGGTCGGAGACTCGCTGACCTCCACATGAATCTCCCCGATGGATACCTTGAACGCGCTCGCGAATCCACGAAGAGCACCAAGCGCTTGACCCGCTAGGTCCTTCGCCTTCTCAGATCGACTCAGTTGAATCAGAGTGCCTTTGAGTGCCGGAGCCAGGTATGCGGCCAACCGCTGTCCTTCTGGCGCTTCCAGTCTGACTAGCAGGTATCCCAGATTCTCGGCGATCTGTCCGATCTTGTTGAGCAGGACGGTCTTCCCGACACCGCGAAGCCCTAGGAGCAGTTGGCTCTTTTCGGGTCTGCCGTCTCGCATTCGATGTAGCGCAATATCGGCGGCGTCGATGATATCGTCCCGACCGACCAGCGCAGGTGGCGGTGCTCCCGCCCCGGGCGCAAACGGGTTCTTGCGCGGATCCATGATGAGTCGCTCTCCTCCCCCAACTGAGCCATCTTTCCTGGGATTATCGTTCTATCTGGCGTGTAGCAGCGTGGGTTGTAGCATTCTTACCGCATATTACCAATCTATCGCGGTAGTTGCGTCCTGTCCAATCAAGCAGGCGCTCGAGGCGCTCGATCATTAGACCTCTCATGCATCTTGACATCACAGTTTGTGATATCAAGTTGTATCAGACCTGCTCAGCGCCTCAACTTGAAATCACAGCGACGGACCCATAGCTCCATGATAGAACATATGTTCGCCTCCTCAAAGGGCCCCGCCTGCCATGCTGATGCGGAGGCTGGAACGAATCGTGTGTGTAACCGCCCTGGATGCGAGACTTCGGCACGAAGCTGCCTGCGATGTGGAGCGGACCTGATCGAGCACGCTGGCGAGTGTGGCCGAGCTCGGCACTGCGGATGAAGCAGCCCTAGCCATCCGGCCTGAGTTCAAGTCTGAATCGCTGTACTTCGCCTTTCCAAGTGCCCTCACCCCGCTGCGATTGCCTCCAAGAAGACCGCGCCATACCGCTCCAGCTTTGCCGCCCCAACGCCATGACACGCCAGAAATTCCTCGGGCGTTCTGGGTTTCTTCGCAGCGATGTCTGCCAGCGAGCGATCCGCGAACACCACGTACGCCGGCACCTTCTGCTCGGCCGCGATCTCGCGCCTAAGCTCCCGCAGCCGCCCGAATAGCGCCTCGTCCACCTCGAAGCCCTCGAGTGTGGTCGACAGCTTCTTCGCCTTCGCGGCCTTCGGCGCTCGAGGTTTCACCTTCGCGAACTGCACTGCAACCTCTCCCCGCAGGACCGCGCGCGACGTCTCGGTCAGCTTGAGCGCAGAGTACGCAGCGATGTCTTGTCGCAGGTATCCCAGGTGCACCAGCTGCCGAAAGACCGCCATCCATTCGTCGCGCGACAGGTCCTCCCCGATGCCGAACACCGAGAGCTGGTCATGTTCCCACTGACACACCTTGTCGGTGTCTTGTCCGCGTAGCACGTCGACAACGTGTCCCACGCCGAACCGCTGCCCTGTCCGATATACCGCGGACATCGCCTTCTGCGCCACCACGCTCCCGTCGTAGAGCTCCGGTGGATCAAGACACACGTCGCAATTCCCACAGTCCGTCTCCAGCGGCTCGCCAAAGTAGCCCAGAAGCACTCGCCGCCGGCACGACGTGGCTTCGGCGAATCCGATCATGGCCTGGAGTTTGTGGAGTTCGATGCGCACCTGCTCGGCGTTGTCGCTGTTCTCGATGAGCATCCTTACGGTCATCACATCTTGTAGGCCGAACAGGCAGAGCGCCTCGGCAGGCAGCCCGTCGCGGCCGGCTCGGCCCGTCTCCTGATAGTAGCCCTCGATGTTCTTTGGCATGTCGTAATGGACAACGAAGCGGACGTCAGGCTTGTCGATGCCCATGCCGAACGCGACCGTTGCGACCACGACGCGGATATCGTCGCGCTGGAACGCGTCCTGCACGCGTGTACGTTCGGGCGCGGGTAGGCCAGCGTGGTAAGCCGCGGCGGCAAGGCCGGCCTTGCGCAATCGGCCTGCGACGTCCTCGACGCGCTTGCGGCTGAGGCAGTAGACAATACCCGAATCACCCGGACGTTCAGCGAGGAAGCGCTCGAGCTGCTTTGGCGCATCGCTCTTCACGGCCACGGTGTAGCGGATGTTGGGGCGGTCGAAGCCAGCGACGAAGACCGGAGATTCGGCGAGGCCCAGCCGAACGCGCACGTCCTCGCGTGTCTGATCGTCGGCGGTAGCGGTGAGCGCGAGTACCGGCACGCCCGGGAACAGCATAGGCAGCTCGCCAAGCGCGACGTAGTCAGGGCGGAAGTCGTGGCCCCAATGCGAGACGCAGTGCGCCTCGTCGATAGCGAATAGCGAAATGCGGGTTGAGCGCAGAACATCCAGAAATCCGGGCATCATGAGACGCTCGGGCGCGACATAGAGCAGCTTAAGGCGCCCGCTGCGCAGGTCGCGGACGACGACCGATGCATCTTCGGCATCCAGCGACGAGTTCAGGTATGCCGCATTGACCCCGTTCGCACGCAACGCATCGACCTGGTCCTTCATGAGAGAGATGAGCGGCGAGACAACGATCGCTGTCCCCTCCCGGTGGATCGCCGGCACCTGGTAGCAGAGCGACTTGCCGCTGCCAGTGGGCATAAGCACAAATGCGCTGCCGCCTGCTACGACGTGACGGATGATGGCGAGCTGGTGCGAGCGGAATTCGTCGTAGCCGAACACTTCGGCGAGGGTGGAGCGTAACGATAGTTCTAGCGCTGCGGACATCTGGCTCCTCCGGCGAGTGTGACTACAAATTGTGTTGAGGCCTTCGGGTTGCCGCTAAGCCAGAAAGTCCTCTTCCTCGTGGCCACGACCACCGGCTGGTCAGGCTCACGACTACGAATCCCGACCAACTTGGACAGCACCGCATCAGCAAACGACATGGCTGCGTGAACGGCGCCCAGCCCGGTTGCATTCCACCGGCCATGAACACACTCGGTCTCCGCGCCGTCAAGGAACTCCTCGGCCCTCGCACGGTATATCTTCCAAGGAACTCGGGCAACTCCGAGATCTGGTCGTCAGTGAGCGGATTCCAGTCGGGCAATTCGCGAAGCCAGTCGCCAAGATGTGTCAGGCCCGGATTGGGCTGTTCTGCAACGGCGAGGTGACCTGAAGCCAGCAAAGAGCTCTAGATCGAGTAGTCCGCCACCGCATGCCGGTCGAGTACCGCCTGCCTACGTGCGAGAGCCGCCACATCGAGCGCGCGGAGGTGACCCGCAAGCGCCGCCTCGACCTCCTGCCACATCTGTGATGTCGCCGAATTCTTCGTGTGCGGCACGTCGGCGACACCGCCCTGGATCGCGCGCACGACCTGTTCGACCGAGATTTCCGAGGCCGGGCGTGCGAGTGCATGTCCCCCGCCCGCACCCGGGCGGCTCGTGAGGATGCCGGCGCGCGCCAGTGCGGTGAGCTGCTGCTCGACCACGCGCTGCGGGACCGACAGGCGCATGGCGATCTCCGTGCCCGACAGGTACGCCCCCGGCGATCGTCCCGCCAGCAGGACGACGGCGCGCAACGCGTAGTCCAGGCGCTGCGAGACGCGCATCAGGCCAGGTCCTCCCAGAGCTTGGTGCTCAGGTAGCGCTCGCCGGTCGACGGCGCGACCGTGACGATCGTGGTGCCGGCCAGTTCGGGACGCGCCGCGAGCCGCAGGGCAGCGACCACGTTCGCACCGCTCGAGATGCCCACGAACAGGCCCTCCTCGGCAGCGAGACGGCGCGCCATCGTGATGGCGTCGGGGCCGGTGACCTGCTCCACTCCGTCGAGCACCTCGAGATCGAGCGTGACGGGGATGAAGTTCGCGCCGATGCCCTGGATCATGTGCGGGCCGGGCGTGAGTTCGAGCCCGGCGAGGCGCTGCGTGATGATGGGCGACTCCGCGGGCTCCACGGCGATGGCGAGCGTGCGCGGATCGCGTTCCTTGAGGTAGCGTCCCGTGCCGCTGATCGTGCCGCCGGTGCCCACGCCGGCCACGAACGCGCCGATGCGCGCGTCGGGCAGCGCGTTGGCGACCTCGGGTCCCGTCGTGGTGTAGTGCGAGCGGGGGTTGGCGGGGTTGTCGAACTGCGCGGGCACGAACCCGCCGTCGATCTCGCGGGCAAGCTCGTTGGCGCGGTCCACGGCGCCCTGCATGCCGGTCTCCTTGGGCGTGAGCACGAGTTCGGCACCGTAGGCGAGAACCAGTTTGCGGCGCTCGATCGACATGGACTCGGGCATCGTGAGGATGGTGCGGTAGCCCCTCGCCGCCCCGATCATGGCGAGCGCGATGCCGGTGTTGCCGCTCGTGGGCTCGATGAGCACGGAGCGGCCCGGAGCGATCAGACCGCGCTGCTCGGCGTCGTCCACCATCCCGCGCGCGATGCGGTCCTTCACCGAACCGCCCGGATTGCGGGACTCGAGCTTGATGACGATGGTCGCCGGCAGTCCGGCGGCCAGACGGTTGAGCGTCACGAGCGGCGTGGAGCCGATCGTCTCGGTGACGGAGTGTGCCAGCGATGCCATGAGATGCCTCCTGTAGCTCAAAGGTGGTGCGCTACGGGTAGGATAGCACGGCTAATCCGCGTATCACGCATGGGTATTATGCGGAATCTTTCCTGCCGAGGAACCCCCGGGCCGAACTGGGCGCCGTCTCATCGTCTACGGAATCGTGTAGTTGAGCGTCTTGATGAGTTCGGTGTTGCCGAGTTTGTCGACCGAGTAGTACTGCAGCACGTGGGCGCCGGGATCGGCGCCGCCGGGCTGTGTGTTGACGATGCCGGCGGTGTGATCCGCGGCTGTGTAGAGCACGAACGGCGCGCTGTCGAAGCTGTAGTGGGTCGTGTGCACGCCCGCGGCGGCGGTATCGGTGGCATTGAGCTTCCAGCGGTACGTGCCCGCCGAAGCCGCCGTCGTGACGGGAGGCGCGTTGTCGATGCTGATCGTGGTCTCGATGGGAGTCGATTGGTTACCGGCGTAATCCGTTGCGGAGTACTTGAGGTAGAAGGTGAACGCGTCCCCGCTCGGGTAGACATAGCGCTCTATCTGGTTGGGCGGCACGTGCCATACGCCGGCAGAAGCCTCGATGTTGGTGACCACCCGGGTAGAGTCCCACGAACCATCCAGCGGATACGAGGCGCTGCACCCCAGCGTCTTGTACCAGGGCATCACGCCGCCGTTCCCGACCCAGTTGTTCCACCATCTGTAGAACACGACGGTCTCCATCTGGATCGATGCGACACCGCTGTTCAGGCCGTTCACCTTGGGATCCGTGACCGACATCGTGAGCGACTTGGTGACCGTTCCGCCATTGAGCCCGTTGAACGTGATCACGGGCGGCGTGGTGTCGTTGACGTCGTAGTTCTCGGTCTGGATCGCCTCGGCGTTGCCGGCGGCGTCGACGGAGTAGTAGCGCAGGGTGTGCAGGAACGGCGGATGACTGTCCGCCGGATTGACGATCCCGTTCGCGGCATCGACCTGTGTGTAGAGTGCGAACGGAGCGCCGTCGAAGCTGTAGTAAGTCGCGGCGACGCCGTCACCGACATCGGTCGCGAGCAGCTTCCAGGTGATGGGTTCCTCGGCAAATCTGGAGACGACGGTCACCGGCGACGTGTAGTCCACACTCGTGGCCGGCGGCACCGCGCCGGTATGGCAGCCGAACGGTGAACCGCACTGCATGAATACCGGACCGTTGTGGCAGGACTGACACATCCCCTCGGGCTGCTCCCCGGGGGCCATCCTGTTGTGATAGTGAGCCGTGTGCGTCGGGGGGTGCGGGGCGGTCGCGCCGGGATGGCAGTCACCGGTCTGACACGACGTGTCCCAGGTCGTGAAACTCGAGCGGGGACCACCGGGCTGATGGCACATCACACAATTCGTGTAATCCGTCCCGTGGTTGGACAGCAGATTGTCGCGATGGCAGCTCAGGCATCTGATCACGACGGTGCCCCCGCCCGTCCCGAATCGACCGGGGAACTCGACCGGGGCCTGACAGGTCGAACTCGTCTCGTGCACCGCACCGTGTGTGAGCATGGGGTTGTGGCAGCTCACGCACGCCGGCACGGTTGAGTCCCGCCCCAGGGGATAGACCTTGAACGCGTCGACCACCACGAACGCGGCGCGTGCAGCGGAGTTCATGGTGCCTGTCGGCGCTACTCCCACCGTGTGGGTTCCTGCAGGCAGATCGATCGAGAAGACCACCGCCTGCCGGGTGGTGAAGGGCGCGTATCCGTCAAACGTCCCGACCACGACTCCGTCAAGGAGCACCCGGGCCTGACCGCGATAGGGATCGCGCTCCGAGATGATCTCGACCCTGTCCCCGGATACCGTCGCGGTCAGTGACGCGACCACCGAATTCGTATAGCTCATGCGCCCCGCGCTGTACGAAGCGCTGTAGCGCGACCTCCATGCACCGACTGCCGTGATCGCCGAGTTCGTCGCCTCAGGCTGGGTCGGGTTGCCACCGGCCGCGTAGTTGTAGTCCTCGGTGAGGCCGGGCTGGCCGGCCTGCGTCTCGGTAACGTCGTGGCATTCCGCCGAGGCGCACTGGTTCGGCCCCGTCGTGGCCGTCCTCATGGTCTGATCGTTCAGAAGCACTCCCCGGCCCATCGTGCCGACCCACGGATCGACCGCCGTGAACTTCGCGCTTCCGGACGCCGAGTGCGCGGCATGTTCCGGGGCGATCGGCGCGGAGTGGCACGCATTGCAAGCGGCGACGGCGTGACAGCTCGAACAGGCGCTCGCGAGCGAACCGCCACTCAGCGCGGCCGGCCAGGAAGGAACCGAGTGAATCACATGCAATACCGAGGCAGGCATGTCTTTGGAGACGTCGGTGGCGAATGCCGCGCCCGAGGCGAAGTCTGTGACGACGGGCAACGCCGTGGCCGAACTCGCGCCCCATCCACTGTGGCAGGCGGCGCCGCAGTTCGCGCCGGCCTGGTGATACGGATGCGTCCCGGCAAACGACAGGTGGCACGACTTGCAGGCCGTGTTCCGGTCCACGGGGGGCACCGTCATCGCATGGCATAGCTTGCACGAAGAGTTGTCGGTGGCCGCGAACGCGGCGGGTGCGAACGCGAGCGAACACAGGGCCATGAGCAGGAGGATCAGGACTGCGGAACGCACGAAAGGACGAGTCGCCGAATGGCGCGGACGAGTTGCGAGTATTCCGGGCATGTGCTCCCCCTGCCGAACTCCCCTTGGATAATGAAGAAAGATTACTCTCTTGCGAGATGCTCGTCTATGAGATCGCGCACAACCGCGATTTCGGGCGCTTCGTGCGGTGTGCTATCACTTTGCTAGCATTGTGGGTAAGATATCCGTTGGAGAATGGAAAGCGACGGAGGTCCCCCGTGCCCGATCTTCTCATACGGGACCTCGAGCCCGACACCATCGAGCGTCTCAAGAACCAGGCAGCCGACAACGGCCGCTCCATGCAGGCCGAGGCGAAGGCCATCATCGAGGACGGAACGCGCCTGTCGATGCAGGAATGGCTGGTGCAGGCGCGTGCAACTGCGGCCAGAATCGCGGCGAAGTACCCGGAGGGCACCGGCCCGGGCGCGGTCGAGACGATCCGGGCCGCACGCGAGGAACGGGAACGGCACTGGGATCGCCTGTTCCCGGACACGCGCAGGAGCAGCGATGACGAAGCATACGAGGCCGACGAGTGAACGGCTCGAGCGAGTGCGTGGTCGACGCGAGCGCTCTACTCGCCACCGTCTTCGAGGAGCCGGTCAGCGAACCTGCCAGGGTCGCCGTCTCCTCGTTCACCACCCCCATCGCGCCCTACGTACTGCAGGCTGAGCTCGTATCGGCACTCTCGAGAAAGGTCAGGCACAACATCCGCTCACTGGAAGATGTGCGTGATCTGTTCGTCTCGGCGTTCGCCTTCCCCGTGCGGCTCGTCTCGTCACCGCGGCTGCACACGATCGCCTTCGAGCTCTCGTGCCGCCTGAACCACCCGTCCTACGACTGCTACTACCTTGCACTCGCCATCGAACGCGACTGCACGCTGCTCACCATCGATCGGGGCCTGGCGCGCGCCGCGCAGCAAGCGGGGTTCGGCGAGTACGTCGAACTCCTGGGCGAGTCCTGAGGGCCCCTACAGGCCGAGCGCCGTCTCGATCTGCGTCTGCACCGCCCCGCTCACGGCCGCCGTCCCGCCCAGTATCTCGACAGTCTGGATGTCGGGCAGGTGCTCCTCGAGCGCCTGCGCCGTGGCCGGTGAGAGCACATCCGGTTTCGTGAGCAGCAGCAGGCCGTTGCGCGATCCCAGCCCAACGCCGCCCACGAGCGCGTCGGGGAAGTTCGTCCCGGTCGCGATGCCGATGTTGTTCCACCACCCGAACCCCTGGTCGTTGCCGCCCTGCGCCACCGCCACTGCGGTCTCGTAGCGGTCCGCCCCGAACCAGCGCTCCGACTGTGCGCCCCCGTTCGCCACGAGCAGCACGTCGAACTGCGCCTTGACCGGGTCGGAGACCGCACTCACCCCGCCCGCCACGAACGCCTGCTCGATATCGAGCGCGGTCACGGCGGCAGCGGTGGCGGCCGGCAACTCGCCCGGCTTCGTGAGCAGGATCGGCGCGCCGCCGTCGTACATCGAGCCGCGGAACGACAGCGGAGAGAGCGCCAGCGCGTCGGGAAACGCATCGCCGCGGGCCAGGAACGCCACGCCGGAGAACTCACCCTGGAGCGACACGACCTCGGCAGCGACCGCTGCGGCCGTGGCATAGCGGTCCGGGCCAAAGATGCGCTCGATCGCGTAGTCGGCGTCCAGCTCGGACTCCACGGCGGCCGAGACCGCGGCCGTACCGCCCACGATCGTGATGTTGTCCACGCCCAGCTGGTCGAGTGCGTCGGCCACGACCGACGGCACCGCGTCGGTGCGCACCAGCAAGAGCACCGCGTGCTGCGCGCCCGCAAGGCCGGCCGCCGACAGCGCGTCGGGGTAGTTCTGCCCGCTCGCGATGATCGCGTTGTCGCACGCCGTGTAGCGCGACGTGATGATCTCGACAGCGGTCTCGTAGCGGTCCGCGCCAAAGACGCGCTCCACCTGTGGCATGACGTACTCGTGATAGCCCATGTCGGGCACGGGCGTCCCGTCACCGTCCCCGTCCTGCGGCCGCCCGGCGCCAAAGTAGTCCTCGGCAAGTACGATGCCCGGATCGCCCGCGTCGATGCACGGCGAGCCGGACGTCAGTCGATAGTCGCTCCCGGGAGCCACGAACGCGGGGTCGGCGTGGATCACGCTCGCGACACCCGTATTGTTGTCGCCGGCCAGGTCTGTGTCTTGCGTGTCGCAGAACTCGATGGCGGTCGCGTTGCGGATGTCCGTGCCGCCGTTGCCCCAGAACACGCAGTTGTACGCCTCGGCAGAGCCGACCGAGTCATTCGGGTAGATGCCCGCCCACGTACCGGTGTTGTCCACGATCGTGCAGTTATACAGGTTGAACGCCACGAACTCGCCGTAGCCCGCGCCGCCGATAGGCGAGTCATTGCCCGCCAGCAGGCAGTTCTCGAGCGTGGGGGACGAGTAGCTGAAGTGCACCCCTCCCCCCTCTGCCGAGGAGTTCCCGGTTATCGCACATGCGCGCAGGATCGGGTTGCTGCCCCAGAGCCACATGCCGCCACCCTCGTGGACGGCGGTGTTGTCGGCGATCGTGCTCAGCGTGATGACGATCTCCGCGCCGCTCGCCGAGATGTACATGCCGCCGCCGTAGGCCGACGCGTCGTTCCCGGCGACCGTGGACTCGCTGAGTCGAAGGCCGCGCAGCGTGCCCGAGAGAATCCCGCCGCCGGACTGGGCCGAATTGCCCTCGATCGCGCAGTTCTGAAACGTGGGGTAGGTGTAGTTGCCCGCCCACACGCCGCCACCGTCGCGGGCGACGTTGTCCAGGATGGCGGTGTCCTCGATCCTGGGCGCCACAGCAGCGGCGCTCACGCCGTCCATCCAGATCCCGCCGCCGTCCATCGAGGCATTGCCGTTGCCCTCGATCACGCACTCCTTGATGAGCGGCCAGCCCTCGAGTTCCGTGCCCGATGTGCGCTCGATATGGATGCCGCCCCGCGTGCCTTCGGTTGTGATCGTGAAGCCGCACACTTCCGTGCCCGCGAGCGGATCGCTGATGTCGATGGTGCGGTGCGTGTCGTACGCGACGATGCTCGTGACGTCCGCGCCTTCTGTGCTGGCAAGGGTGACGCCCGCTGGCAGGTTGATCGGAAAGTCCTGCTCGGGGTTGTACCCGTACACGCCCGGCTCGACCAGCACCGTGTCCCCCGCTGTCGACACCGCGAGCGCCGCCTCGATCGTGCGCAGCGGTAGCGCTTCGGTGCCGGGATTCGCGTTGTCGCCGTTAGCGATGTCGACCCATCTGGTGGCCGGGAACGCCCCCGCCCCGGGAACGAACACGATGGTCGACGCGACCAGCGTCACCACGAGTAAGAGCGTCAAGAACCGGCTTGATGTGCGCATGACCCCTCCCGAGTACGAGACATGGCACCGCCGGCCTGCGGAATCGAACGGCCGTATGGGTTGAGCTCGTCCGGTAGCGCCCCCTGTCGGGGTCTATACCCTCGAACGGCGGAGTGGAGCATCCGGGACGAATACGGCTTACGTGTCGAGCGGCCCCGGAATCCGGATTTTCGATGCGAGCGTACCGATCACGGCTCGCGTCCCCGCTAGGGCAGTGCGCCAACACTTGAGTACCCTGCGCCTCAACTATAGGATGCAGGTACGTGGGGAGTCTGATCGGAGCGAGGGGGTTCGCACATGGTCGCGGCTGCAAGCACCGAGAACGGCTGGCATGTTGGTCGTCAGGGTGGTTCCGGCGAATGGAAGGGTGGCCCATACTCCTGGGCCCAGCTCGTCGGATTCGCGCGCGAGGGACGGCTGACGCCGGATGACCTGGTATGGCACCCGACCATGCCCGAGTGGCTTCCCGCGCGCAGCATCCCCGGACTGATCGAGTCCGAGCCGGTCGCCGCTGTCGCACCCGCACCTGCACCGCAGCCAGCAGCCGCACCCGGGCCCGCGCCGGTCGCCGCTGTCGCACCCGAGCCCGAGCCCGCGCCGGTCGCACCAGCCCCCACACCCGCGCCCGAGCCGACACCCGAGCCTGTGCCCGCAGCCGCAGCCGCACCGCCCGCGCCGGTCGCCGCTGTCGCACCCGCAGCCGCAGCCGCACCGCCCGCGCCGCCGCGTCGCGGCAAAGGCCTGCTGATCGCGGCCATCGCACTCGTGGCCGTGCTCGTTGTAGGCGGAATCGGCGTCGGTGCGTGGTACTTCCTTGGCCGGGGATCCGGCGGCCCGGGCATGGGCGTTGCGAACGTCCAGGTGCCCGACCCTGCCACCAACATCCAGACCGAATGGGGCGAAGTCCCCGCGAACCAGATCGGTGTCACGCTCGCCGAAGGCGCCAAGCGCAAGGACGCCGAGAAGCTCGCTAAGGAACTCGGCGGCGCCATCGTAGGCGAGATGGAATTCCTGGACCTGTACCAGATCGAGTTCCCGGGAAAGAACGCAGACGACCTGACCGCCGCGCTCGCGATGGCCGAGGCGAACGAAAAGATGGAGCTCGCTTTCCCGAACAACCAGGCATACCTGCGCGTTGAGATCTGGGGCGTTCGGCAGGATCCGTACGACGACCCCATGTACGGCGGGGAGGTCGGTGGCAACTACAAGACCCTGGGCGTGAGCCAGGCCTGGACCTACATCAAGGGCTCCGGGCTGGATCTGAACGAAGTCAACGTGGGCGTCGTGGACGACGGTCTCTATGTTCGAGGCGAGGGCGCCGAAAGCGAGTTCGGCGGCAAGGTCAAGATCGCCTACCCCGACGGTGAGGAGAACGGCAAGCTCGGGGGCCCGCGCGTCAACAACGGCAAGACCAACAAAGCGGGCAGCCACGGGACCGGTGTCGCGACGATCATCGGCGGTGATCCCGAGAACGGCGGGCCCGCCGGTATCGCCGGACCACTCGGAGACAAGCTCACGCTCTCGATCACAAACCAGCGGAGCGGCCAATACGGCCTGGCCACGACCACTCCCGATCCGAACGATCCCACCAAGGCGGTCTTTAGCGACGGACAGACCTACGCGATCGGCAACCTGGTCGCCCTCAAGAACCAGATCGAGGCGGGAGCCACCGTCATCAACTGCTCCTGGGGCGCCGATCTGTGCCACCCGGGCATCGCAGCGATCTACCAGAAGTTCTTTGAGAAGATGGCCACCGAACACGACGACGTCATCTTCGTGTGCGCCGCCGGCAATACGAATCAGACCGCACTCGACAATCGAACGAGTTTCCCGTGCGGGCACCCACTCGCCAATATGCTGACAGTCGCCGCGGTGGACAACGACGGCAAGCCGGCGAGCTATACCACGATCGCCGGAGACCACTACCAGGTCGACATCGCGGCCACCGGCACGAACGCCACAGTGGGACTCGACGCCGACGGCGGCCCCGTCCAGCAGAACGGCACGAGCTTCGCGAGTCCCCAGGTCGCCGCCGCCGCCGCGATGCTCAAGGCCATCAACCCGGACCTCAAGGCCGCCGACGTCAAGCGCATCCTCACGGAAACGGCGCGCACGAGCATCAAGACAGGCGACACCGAAGTCGCTACGAACGCCAACGTTGGCGGCAAGGTCCTCGCGATCGACCAGGCGGTCCTGAAGGTCATCAACCAGGTACGCGTCGCCAAAGGCATGCCCGAGCTCACCAAGGAGATGCTCGAGATGATGGGCGTCATCGACGCGGTCGCCACCACCGGCGAGCCCGGCGAGTATTCCGTCAAGGGCATCGTGAAGGCGGCTGGCGAGAAAGGCACCGACGTCACGATCGACGTCTGGGCCGAGAACAGCGCGATCGGCGGCAAGACCACGCAGTCGGTGGGCGCCTCGGGTGGCGAGGTGACGTGGGGCGTCACGCTGCCCAAAGACGAAGGCACCATCCGCGTCTCGCGCACCGACAACAGCGCCGCGAGTCTCATCACCATCGAGAAGTTCAACATCTCAGGCCACTGGACCGGCACCTTCACCTTCACCGACATCGCCATCACCGACCAGAAAGCCGCCCAGGACGCAGGCTGCAGCGCCGCGATCCTCGAGGGCCTCAAGGGCAAGGCCATCCCCATGACGATGGACATAATCGCCGATGAGAACGGGAGCGGTACCGCTGTGACGCTCATCAACATGGCGGCCGTTCTCGGTGATGTAGAGGATGTCGAGAGCGAACCTCAGAACTACACCGTCAGTCTCAATGGCGGCTCCATCAAGTATTCGCCGGTCGGCAGCGCCATGCCCATGTCGGCAACCGTCTCGCGCAGTGGCCAGAACCTGGTCCAGAAGGGCAACGCCTCCTACGCCGCCCCCGGTGTGAGCATCAAGGCGGTCTTTACCATCACCAAGCCGGAAACGGAGTAGCGGCGCCGTGCTGCCGGTCCTGCTCCGTCTGCCGGGCGGATTCGCGCTCGGCTCGTACACCACGTTCTACACGCTCGCCTGGCTGACCGCTCCGGCGCTTGCGGTGTGGCTCGCCCATCGGCGGGGAATCCCGTGGCGCCGCGCGGCACTCGTGTACTACGGGGCGCTCGCCGCGGGCATCCTGGGCGCGCGCGTCTTTGACCTCTACATCGCCTGGGACTTCTACGCACAGGACCCCTCGCGGATCTGGTCTCCCTCATTCTCCGGGTTCTCGCTCTACGGCGGGCTTGCCGTCGCGTGCCTGACGGCCATCGCGCTCGCCTCACGCCTGCGCGAGCCCGTGTGGCGGCTCGCCGACAGCGCGGTACCCGGCATCGCGACCGGCGTGGTCCTGATGCGCACCGGCTGCTTCCTTCGCGGATGCTGCTTTGGGGCCCCGACCGACCTTCCCTGGGCCGTGACGTTCCCTCCCGG
>Ga0351954_1006_pt1 | contig 23664 bp, 26 predicted proteins | sample BONcelT113001D13_FD_205813 | JGI IMG/M metagenome (GOLD analysis project Ga0351954, IMG submission 205813) | Enriched cells from coal bed in the Powder River Basin, Montana, United States - BONCAT cells T11 rep3 HSBNCT.T11.300.1.D13 ...
TAAAATTAATATTATTAATTGTAAATTTAATAATAATCACTTATTATTATATGGATTAAATCCAAGTAATAGGTAAGGAACCAAGTAAATAGATAAGGAAAATATCCTTCCTACTAATTCATTTAAATAAAGTAACAGGCGTCTAGATGTCAGAAATTCTATCCAACATAAAAGAAAAGGGCAAAATACCCACATCATCCCCCATCGATTCATTGATTGGTGGTGGTGTTGAAAAAGGAGTAGTCACACAATTCTATGGCCCTCCAGGGTCTGGTAAGACTAATCTAGTCCTTAACCTTCTGGTTCAAAATGCTAAAACCGGTAAAAATGGGATCTTCGTGGACACTGAGGGTGGTTTATCCATAGAAAGAGTTAAACAGATATCTGGAACAGACTTCCATGAACTGGCCTCTAACATCATAGTATTCGAGCCTTCAACCTTCACTGAACAGGATTCAACCCTCCGCAGGATTGAAAAGATGGTAGAGTCTGGTGAAAAGGTAGAACTGATCATCCTGGACTCTGCAGTAGCCCTTTACCGTGTTCGCGATGGTGATTCATCCCAGATCAACCTGGAACTAGGAAGGCAAATGGGATTACTCACCCGTTTGGCCCGTAAACACGACATTGCAGTGGTGATCACCAACCAGGTCTACGCCAGTTTTGAAGGTGAGGGAATGGTGGAACCAGTGGGGGGCACTATTTTAAAATATAGAAGCAAGATCATGGTTGAACTGGAGAGGGGAGATGTTAGTGGGGAAAGATATGCCATCCTAAAAAGGCATCGTAGTCGAGCGGAAGGACTGCGAACCCGGTTCCGCATCGTGGATAGTGGTCTAATATAGATGATAGATAGTTTTAAATTAAGTGATGATAAATGATGATATAATGCATCTCATGATCATGATGCAGGTTTACATTCACCCATGGAATTTAGAATATGCTCCACGGGAAGTAATCCCTATGGATTTTTCCCATAATTTTAAAGGGTAATTCTAAATATCTAATTTTAATCTAAAAAATTTAAGATGGATTGTGTTGTGAGAGATATGATTTCACCCAAAAAGTACGCTAAAGCCGCAAAAGTACTGCCAAAAGGCTTTAAAACAGCTAACGAATTTTTCAACTATGTTTACAATGATCCGGACATGATCTGGATGGGTCAAAACACCAACCACCTCCATGACAAGGATGGAATCATGGAAGCCATGATCGCCAGCATACAAGAGAATGATTACTGCAAGTACCCTCCACCAGAAGGTTTTCCTCGTCTAAAGGAACTGGTAATGAATGACCTGGGACTGGGTAGTGAATACGATATTCTGATCACTGCCGGGGCAACAGAATCACTCTATCTCTGTGCCAATGACATCCTGGAGCCAGAAAACAACACCATCACCTGTGACCCTGGATATCTTATCATTGATAACTTCGCCAGCCGTTTCGGGGATCATGTTAAATCAGTACCCATCTACAATGAGGAATGTGGCTACAAACTAACTCCGGAGTTGGTTAGGGAAAATTTGGATAAGAATACTAAGTTGGTATCCCTTGTTGATCCACTTAACCCCCTGGGATCATCCTACACCAGACAGGAGCGAAAGGAGTTCAAGGATATTGCTGAGGATCATGACATCTACCTCTTACATGACATCACCTACCGAGATTTCGCACACGATCACCAACTTATGGCAGAGGTCTGCCCAGAGCACACAGTCACTGTGTACAGTTTCTCCAAGATCTACGGAATGGCTGGTATGAGGATCGGAGCCATAATCGGAGTACCAGAGATCATCAACTCCATACGCTCCATAGTCATCAACGACCTGGGAACCAACCTGGTAGCCCAGAACGGAGCCATGGCAGCCATAGAATCCAAACCACAATGGATTGATCGGGTGAAAGGAACCACCCGCCAGAACCAGGACATAATCAAACAAGCAGTGGACCAAGTAGAAGGGGCCCACATAGCAGTATACCCCTCCGATGGGAACATGATGGCCATCGACATGATCGACACCGGAGTCACACCCCGAGAAATGGCAGACTACCTCATCGAGCGTAAGATATTCGCCAGGGAAGGATCCTACACCAGCAAACAATTCGGACACCGCTACCTAAGGGTGAGCTTCTCCATACCCACCACCCAGGTGGAATACTTTGTTGAATGTTTCCTGGAAGGGATGGGAGCTTTGAAGGGTTCTAAATAACTCTTTTTTATTTTCCTGATTTCTTAATTATTTCTTTTCTTTGTTTTTACCGGAAAAAAAGATTTACAAATCGAAAATTAAGGTACGATTAGAATTTACTTTAAACCTTTTTTTTGACTTAACTTACCGTAATAAATTGATACTGAATAAATACCTATTTGTAAAAAGAAAATGATGGTATAACTATAAAATAAGATTGTATCAAATTGAATATTTTTAAAAAAATAGTTGTAACTTAAAATTAATCCTTGGAATAGTAATGCTGCTAAATAAACAATATAAAATTGGATATCAAATTTTTTTTTCCTTACATATTGGATAACTACTAAAATTATTAATAAATACGAAATAAAAACTGAAGACAAAGTTGGACCTTGAAAGAGAAAAAATAAAAAAGATATTACTAAACAAAATCCTAAGCCTAAACTAATACTTTTCCATATGGAATCTACTTTATTTACATGCATATGAAACCTCTTTATAAAGAACATTTACGTTATGATTCATTAATTGGAACCCATGGTGAGTTATTTAGATTATTGATAAATCCAATGACAGATCCTGAAAATACACTTACTTCGCCCCCGACTATAATAGCCCCTAGTGGTGTAAGTACAATAGGCCAAGTATAAGCAATTGAAAGACCTGAAAAATATGCGCCCTCTGCATAAACGATTAACATGGCTTCATTTGACCAATTCCACCTCATTCCTTCATGTTTGAGATGCACACTATTTTGTGCCCAATCCCTATAGTTACAAGCATTGTTTTTAACATCTCCAAAAAAATCATGAGCTAACTCCGTTTGGAGATTGGAGTAGCAGTAAGCACCACAGTAATTTGTTGCGGTGTTAATATCTCGCATGATGCCCATTTTTGGGTCAAAAACTAGTATCAGATCATCATCATTTTCAATTTTCAATATAATAAATCCGTCATGTGCGGATAACTCTAAATTTTTCCCATTTCTGAAGGCCTTTAACATATCTTGCTTTACAGAATCTACAGTTCCTGTATTAGTTGTAGATTGATGATAAAACTCTAAATTTCTCATAATCCCATACTCAATCGACGATATTTGGGAGGAACAAGCGTAGTTAAACCATTTCATATTCTCATATTTACCGACCACTGTCATACCCATCCTGTGATCACATTCTAATGTTAAATATGTTTGACAAGTTTCATCACCTGCTGAGACAACTATTGGTCTTGTTCGACTCCATGTTACATTGAATTCAGTTGATGCGGTATCTGCCAGTATATCATGGCAGTATTCAGTTAGCAAGGCTGTTAAAAACGTTCCATAGGCAGCTTTCATAGGTCCTGAAGGATAAAGCGATTTTTGTTCCGCCCAATAATTTACAATGCTATCAGTTACTCGGGTAGTCACTATGGCAAAACTTCTTACTCCTTCATATAAAGAAGGTTCTAATATTGGGCAAAGCATATCGGTTTCGGGGTCTACATATCTGCCAACGTAAGTGTCATTCCAATATATATTACTTGTCCTTAAAATAGTATTCCCTGGGAAATTAAGATGCATAGTTTCATTGGTGTGATAATTTGTATGATTTAAATTTAGTGGATTGTCTCCGGGATAGGACATATAGAACTCAATAGGGTCTATAAATTGCTGATAATTGTTTTTAATAAAATTAGTCTCAATATCTGTGAAATTATTCTCCTGTCTAATTAATTCGATTATTCCATCTTCTAATTGATTACCAGTAAGGTTTTGAAGATGAGGATTCTTATTTTTAAGATCATCTAATAAGAGAATTGTTTCTTCTGAATTGGAAAATACTTCATTTATAAAGTTTATTTTATTGAATATTTCTAGAGAATAATAATTTCTAAAATTTGAGTATGCTTGATTAATAACAGTTCTATTAATAACTACATTTCCATTGATAATCAGATAAACTTCATCTTGGTAAAAATCAATATTTTTCCAGAGCAAACTGACCCATGAAACTGAACTATTCAGTGGTAACGAATAATTAATGTTAAGTTTCTGACCAGTATTACAATCCAAAGCAGTACTATTGATATTTAATATTAAGGTTCCGGTAGTTATAGCCACCATTTTGGATACATTCTGGTGGTCTAAGGATAAGAAAATATTTACGTTTGTAGGTTGAGTGTTGCCCAGATTTAAAATGGTTTCGGCTTTTCCTTTCAAAGTATAACTTGTGCTAATTATAGTACCAAAATTTGTTGTGAAATTTACGGGGATTCCATTTGGAAGGTTTCCTTGGGGTGAAGTATTTTCTCCTCTATTATTATGAGTCAAATCTGCTGTTATACTCGTATTTCCTCCACAATTTGGGCTTGATTCCGTTATATTTAGGACAATCCATGGATTATAAGTAACATTTCCATCTGCAACAAATATATCACCTTGAGATGATGATATTAAAGGGTTGTTACTACCCCACCAGTTATTTGTGGCATTAATAATTGTCTTATTGCCTGAGTAATAAAGTCCATAAAGGTTATTTTTGGTAATTCTGTTAAAATGAATTTCTGAAGAAGAATTATATAAACTAATTCCATTCTGATGGTTGTATTCTATAATATTTTGGTAAATTGTATTGTTTAAGCCTGTTTTTATGTATATCCCATTGGCTATGTTATTATTTATTGTGTTTCCTAATATGTGGGTTTCTGTAGAGTTGTTGAGATAAATTCCATTTAAATTATTGTTTATAGTGCTCTGATAAATGGTGTTATTGAAAGAATTTTCTATATATATTCCTGAATTACTTGTGGACCCTTTCATAATTAAATTCATTAAAATTGAACTGTTTCCATTGCTATTTATTGTTATAACTGGTTGATTTGTTTTTGCAGCGTTGATAGTCACATTTTCAGTTGGTGATAGAAGTATCAAAGTTTTGTTGATAATCACATTTTCAGTATAACTGACGTTACCAAGGACTATTGTATCTCCATTTTGTGTTTCTTTATCATTTATAGCCTCTTGTATGGTTCTGAATCTTTCTGAACTTCTATTATTGTACACTGAATTTAAAACATGAGTCCATGATATTATGCCTATACTTTCAGGAAGTGTTTGGAGTGAATTGTAGTAATCCAAAATCCTACTGAAAGTGTAAATCATGTTAGAATAATTAATTTTTCCTAGACCAATAATTCCATATGGTGGGGCCTGATGATTATCATTTAAGTGATTATTAATTCTTTGAGCAAAGTCCAAATAGGATGATTTGCTCAAATTACCATAATTTAACTCTTCCTCCTGGTAGGGGGGCATATTATCATCTTGAAGCCAAATAGGTGTTGTATCATTATTATTCACTTGATTAGTGGCTTGAACAACCAAATGCAAATATTGTGCCATATTCATGGTTATTGAACCAATAGTTACGTTGTTAGGCATATCTTTAGCAGATTCTATATTTTTTAAAGGGGCAGAAGCTTTCACAATCTGTTCTGGAGTAAAAGTTACTGGAGGTACATATATAATTGGAATATTGGAAGCAGACCATGGTTTAACATTGAGTGATAAAGGTAAACTACCATTACTACAATAAATGCCTAAAATACGACTGTAAAGGTAGGTTTGTGATGTGTAGCTGATTTTTCCGGGGCCGATCCATCCGTATGGTGGGGCTTGGTGGTTTTCATCCATGTAGCCGTCGATGCGTTGTGCGAAGTCTATGTAACTGGCTAGGTTTATGCTGCCTGTGTTTAGTTGTTCTTCTTGGTATCCGGGTATATTATCATTTTTTAGTTGTATTGGGGTTGTATTATTGTTATTTATTTGATTGGTGGCCTGCACAGCTAAGTGTAAAAACTGTGCTGTGTTAACGTTTACTCCAGAAAGGGTAACTGTAATGGGTAAACTTTTACTGGTTTCAATGGTGTTTTTCAACTGATTGGCAGTGAGCGCAATCTGGTTTGGGGTAAAATTAAAAAATTGTGTTTCAGTAATAGGCATATTCTGTGTAGACCAGGGCTTAACAGTCATTTGTGGTGGTAAACTACTTGAATAATTATAAATAGTTAAAATTCGACTGTAGAGGTACACTTGTGATGTGTAGCTGATTTTTCCGGGGCCGATCCATCCGTATGGTGGGGCTTGGTGGTTTTCATCCATGTAGCCGTCGATGCGTTGTGCGAAGTCTATGTAACTGGCTAGGTTTATGCTGCCTGTGTTTAGTTGTTCTTCTTGGTATCCGGGTATATTGTCATTTTGAAGTGGTATTGGGGTTGAATTATTGTTATTTATTTGATTGGTGGTTTGTACTGCCAAATGAAGATATTGAGCGGTGTTAATAGTACTGGTTCCAATATTAACGCTATTGGGTAATGTTTTTGTTGTTTCAATATGATTTTTCACTGTAACTGATGCTGAAGTAATTTCGCCGACGGTAAAATTAGATTCGGGTGTTGCAGATACAGTACTAATTCCTAAAAAGAAAACTAAACTCAATAATGTTATCAATATTAAAAACTTTTTCATAAGACTTCACCAAGATTTAGTAATACTTCCAGATATATAATACTTTCTATTATTTTAGTAATAATAATTAATTCTGAAAGAAGTAAAATTGAAGAGTTAAAACCATAAAACATTGCAAACAATAGTAAAACAATATTTTGATTATGATTTGTGGGGAGGTGAAAGGTTGAAAAAAAGTATAATTGCATGTATTTTAATTATTTTTCTCATTATCATTGCAGGGACTGTGTGGTTTATTTTGCAACCTTCAACTACCAACAACACCAACCTTACCTCCAACCTTAACTCCAATACTGGCAATACCACTGCGACCAATGGTTCGGTTAATAACACCACAGTCTCCAATGAAGGCAATGAACACAACAATCCACCCCCTTCAGGTATATCAGCTGAAGAGGCTAAGGAACTGGCAAAGAAATATGTGGGGCCTGGTGTTATCATGGGAAAACCAGTCTTAACCACTTATAAAAAGATTCGTGCTTGGCAGGTACCGGTTTACACCTTTGATCACAAATTCATTAATAACATCTATATAGATGAGAAAACCGGCAGAAAAGTGGATTAAATAGAAAATGAACAAGTATAAACCTGTATTGTCCTTTTACTTTAAGATTTATTATTTAATTGTAATTTTAAAATAAGTTAATGGTTATCCTTGTCTTGATGGTTCCTACAATCAAAATAAGAGAAAAATAAGAAATTGGTTAAGAAATTAGGGGATTTTGCTACGTCTTACTTTCCAGACATTCTTTAACTTTTCAGATAATAATATTCCCCTTTTTCCTTCTGCTCCCGGTCCAGGTAACTGTCTAACTTGTTAACCCGTGGCCTTCTGGTTTCCTTATCCCTGCGGAAGGTGATTCCCACTTCGGAAAGGAACTTGTTCATGGCTGAACGTAAGTCCATGGGACTGGTGGCATGCCCTTCCACTCCGGGTTCACCACTGAAGACCATGGCCCGGCTGGAGATATAATCAATGAACACTATGTCGTGATCCACAATTATGGCGGCAGCATTACGACTTTCGGTAACTCGGCGAATGGCTTTGGCAGCCCGCAGACGTTGTTCAACATCCAAGTATGCGGTGGGTTCGTCGAAAAGGTAAATATCCGCTTCCTGGGACAGTGATATAGCCACTGACAATCTCTGGAGTTCACCACCACTCAACTCATCCATCTTCTTCTCCAGTAATTCTTCCAGGAGGAAGGGTTTCATAATCTCGGTTTTGAAGAGGTTGGTACCGTAGTGGGGGACAGTGGTGTACAGGAACTCCTGAACAGTTCCACTGTAGTCTGATACCAGGTATTGGGGTTTGTAACTGATTTTAACCTTTTTCTTGATCTTTCCTTCATCTGGTTTCTCCACTCCAGCCAGCATTTTGGCAAAGGTGGTTTTACCAATACCGTTGGGTCCGAAAGCAGTGAGGATTTCATCATGCTGCACCAGGCCTTCATCAACCTCCAAGTGGAAACCATCGTAGGACTTTTCCAGGCTGCTGTACTCTGATAGTGCCTCTGCCTCCACTTCAGCACTTGGTGGTCGTACATGGAATTCAATGGGCTGTTTCCGGAAGCGCACATTTTCTTCCCGGAGAAAACCATTGATGTAGGCATTTATTCCCACACGAACCCCGCGCATGTGTGAAACAACACCGTAACCGCCGGGCTGACCATAGAGGATGTGGATATAGTCAGAAATAGCATCCAGGGCTGCCAAATCGTGTTCTATTACCAGGACGGATTTTCCTTCTTCAGCTAGTTCCCGGATAACGTTAATGGCATAAAGACGTTGCCGTACATCCAGCCAGCTGGTTGGTTCATCGAAGTAATAGAAATCAGCATCACGAAGAACTGCAGCGGCAATGGCCACTCTTTGAAGTTCCCCTCCACTCAGATTGGCTATTTCCCGCCCCATTATGGTTTCCAGTTGCAGGGAGCTGGTGACAAAGTCCAGACGATTCCTCTGGTCCACGCTGTTAAGGAGATCATCAACTTTCCCCTTAACCACCTTAGGGAGCAGATCCACCATCTGTGGCTTATGCACCACCTTAAGATCACCCTCGGAGAGTTTCTGGAAATAATTCTGGAGCTGGTTACCCTTAAAGAAGTTGATTATGTCTTCCCAGGATGTTTTATCATTAAAATTGCCTAAATTGGGTTGTAATTCTCCTGAAAGGATGCGTATGATGGTTGATTTTCCGATACCATTGGGTCCCAGAAGTCCCACCACTGAACCATCCTTTATGGTGGGCAAGCCAAATAATTCAAACTGGTTCTGCCCGTAACGGTGGATGGGGTCTTCCAGGGCTTCAGGTAGGTTTATGATGCTAACGGCATTAAATGGGCAACGATTGGTACATATACCGCAACCGGAACATAACTCCTCTGACATGACCGGTTTTTTGGTCTTGGGATCGATGGTAATGGTGTCTTCTTCCATGCGCACTCCCGGACAGTACTCAATACATACGTAGTTGCATTTCTTGGGCTGGCAGCGGTCATGGTCTAATATGGATATTCTAGTCAAAATTATCAAAACCTTAAATAGCTTTTAAGTAATGTAAAAAATATGTTGGTGATATTTTAATCAATAAAACACATTATATTTTCTTGGGTAGTTTATTTAATTTAATATAGTATTTCATGGATTAAATATTTTCTTTAAATTAAATATTTTCCATTAAAGTTGTTTTGGTTTATTAAATCCCTGTATCTTAAACTTTCCATTGATCTTTATCTTAAAACCTTTTGATCTTGATTTTTTGGGATCTTGAAAATAGTGAGAGAAATGAGTTACAGATCTTACTCTAAAATTTCCAAATTAACAATGATAAAAACCCTTAATATAACTTAAAAAGAATAACAAAAGAAAAAAAGAATAGATTAGGCTGCTTTAACAGCCATCTCTATATCTGATGCTTTAACGGTTTTTCGTCCTGCGTGTTTAGCTAATTTAACAGCTTCTACAGCAATCCCTTCACCCATCTCTTCCAATACTTTGGCTAATGCGTCTCTTGCATCATCACTTACTCTTGGAGCACCAGCATTTTTAATGATCCTTCCTACTGGAGCAATTGGCAATTCAGCCATGTTAATCACCTCATTCATCTTTAGAGTCTCCATAATATTTAAGTTTGTCGATCTTGTCCTTAGAAAAAACCCTTACCACCAAAGGTGTTCACCTTGAAAATTATAATTAACTATGGCTAAGTTCAACATTCATTTCCCAATGTATATTGTCATGAGTTCCCTATAACAGAAACCACCATCCAACTGGGTGTTGTGCAACCACTTCATTTATAAGTACTTTGTTGTCCATATAAATAAACAGAAATATGGGTAAATATACATAGATTAATCCTATAATTGAAATAAACGTTAAAACGGATGATTTAAATGACTTTAAAAGTTACAAGTCCTGCATTTATGGATGGAGAACCAATACCGGCCAGATACAGTTGTGAAGATGTGAATATTTCACCTCCGATTAACTGGGATGAATCAGATTTAACTGTACCTTCTGAGGGGAGTATAACTATTATATGTGATGATCCAGATGCTCCACGAGGCACCTGGATCCACTGGGTTATTTTCAACCTGCCACCGGAAACCAGCAGTCTGCCGGAGATGGTTATGCCACGGGAAGAACTGGAAAACGGGGCATTACATGGTGCTAATAGCTGGGGTAACATTGGTTACAGTGGTCCCTGCCCACCCAAGGGAACCCACCATTACTACTTCAAAATCTATGTACTGGACACTAAACTTGATCTTCCCCCTGGAACTAGCAAGGAAGAAGTTTTAAAGGCTATGGGAGGCCATATCCTGGATGAAGGTCAAATAATGGGTACTTACACTCGTAAATAAATATTGGAGTTCTAAATTAATTTAAAACAAAAATTAACTTAGAATTATACGTATCCAAGATGGAACTGGAATTTGTAAATGGTTGAAATTAATTACAAAATGGGTTGAACTTAATTTACAAGTGGTTGAACTTAAATTTGTGTCAGTCACTTACCGTAGTAAACATTGAATATCCATCTGGAGAATTAATATTGAAAATTAGAAAAACGGACTTAACATCTTTAATTTCTAAAATAAGAAGAGATATAGGTCATAAAGATGTTGATGTTAACATATCGGACATTATCTTTGATGAGGAGACTGGATCTCTCCTAATCATAACCCCGGATCGTCCTGAAAAGTCAGTGATAATTGGTAAAGGGGGATGGGTTGTGGGACGGCTCCGTGAAGAGTTGGGAGTTAATTCCATCCATGTGGAAGCCTATTCTGATTTCATCGTACCCCACTACCGTATGGGCCTTGCCCTGGAAAAACTGGAGACAATAATTAAAAAATATCATTCTCCTTATAAAATACCCCTTGTAAATTTAACCAACCTTCTGAAGGCTCGTATTGATAATCCCTATGATTTTGACGCTGTTTTGAGAGAATTCAATGGTTTGGATATTCATCAGGAACAAGAACCTAATGGTGGATTTAAAACAGTGGTAGCATTATCTGGAGGAGTTGATAGCAGCACATCCCTTATAATAGCTAAAATGTTGGGATTCAATCCCCGGGCCGTAACGGTTAATCCCGGGGATATCATACTCCCCCGTTATTTCCGTGAAAGTGTGGAAAACCTCACCCAGAAACTGGGAGTTAAGCACCAGTACCTGGAGGTGGATATGAAGGAAGTGATTGATGGTTCTCTGGAAGGAAGATTCCACCCCTGTGGAAGATGTTCCAAAACCATTGAAGAAACTGTTTTTAATTTTGCCCGTGAGAATAATATTCCCTTTGTGATCTATGGCGATTTACTCTCTTCAGGTGCACAGTCCATACAGTTGGAAGAAGGTAATCTGGTAAATAGTCTGGAAAAAGATAGCTTAGATGAATTTAACAGTGAAAAACTAAATAGTTCCGTGGATACTTTTTCAATACCCAAAATGGGTAATGTTCTTGGGGATAATACTGGTTTAATGAAAGTAAACCTGCTAGGAAATGAAAATATTTTAAGAATCAACCTTCCGGCATTGTTATCCCTTAAAAAAGGTGATGTGAAAAAAATAGCTGCTAACTGGGATGTTAAAAAACGAGGAGGCTATGGATGTCCCCTAATAGGAGAAGTTCACAGAAAACATCCGTATATGCGTCGTTTTTCTATTCAACGAGTTCTAAGGGAAACTAGGGCTGGTGTACTCGAGCCTGGTGAGGCTTTAGAACAGATAACTGGAATGATTTAGTTATTTGATCAGTTCCAGTATACCGTATATGATCAGGAATAATCCGGCCAGGTATCCCACCAGCTGGGGGTAAATCAGCATCAAAACCCCTAATATAATTGCAATTATTGCGATTATTTCTTGAGTAGTATTTTCTTTCATACATCTATTTTTTGTAATAGAATGTATATAAATATTGTGAAGAGAGTTTAATTATTGCAAAATGAGGTTAAACATGAAAAGATCAGTGAAATTCTGCCCGAATTGTGGTTCAATGAATATAAAATGGGTTAATCCTCAGATGTGGTCTATCTGGAAGTGTTGGGATTGTGGATATCAGGGGGCGGTGGTTATCGAGGATGGGGAATTGGCTGATGAGATCCGGAAAAATTTTATAGAGAAAAATAAAAAAGAAGAGACGGAATCAGATTTAGGGGAATAATCCTATGACTAAAATCTATGTCTTTTTTGCTGCGGCTCCTGATCAGTAAAAGCTAAGTTTACCTAAAATATCACTCTGAAAGTTAAGGGATAACCAAATTAATTTCAGATTTAAGTATTTGAAAAATAATGAAGAATTTATTTTAAAGGAAAAGAATTTATTTAAATGAATATTTAGGATTTTAAAGGAATATTAAGGAGAACTATTTTCATCAATAAATTCCCTTAAGTTATCAATCACTTTTTGGACCATGGATGGTGCAGGTCCGCCAATGACTTTTCTACTGCGGATGATGTCACGGGGATTTAATGCCTTCTTCACCACAGCATCATCTATCCTTAATGTTTCACCAGTTAATTCCTGAGAGATTTCATCCAGGAAATGGGTATCAATCTCCTCGGCTTTCATACCCTTGTCCAGGGCAACAGTAACTGCCCGTCCCACTATCTGGTGGGCGGTTCTAAAGGGCAACCCTACATCCCGAACCATTAGGTCCGCCAGTTCAGTGGCTGCTGAGAAGTTGGCCCGTGCCAGTTCTTCACCACGCTCACCTTTAAACTCTGCTGATGAGAGCATGCCCCTGGTAATTCTCAGGGCTGAGCTTAAAGTATCGGTGGCCCTCCACAAGTGTGGGGTGACTTCCTGCAAGTCACGGTTGTAGCTCTGGGGTAATGATTTGATTATAGTGAGAATGGTTACTAATTCGCCATTTAAGACGGCTGTTTTCCCACGTATAATCTCAGCCACGTCGGGATTCTTTTTCTGGGGCATTATGGATGATGTTGATGAGAATTCATCAGTTAGTTCCACCATCCGAAACTCGTAGGTACTCCAGATAATAAGCTCCTCACAGATCTTAGAGAGGGTGGTTCCCAGCATGGTCAGTGCAAAAACAGTTTCTGCAATAAAGTCCCGGCTGCTCACCCCATCTATGGAGTTTTCCATAGGGCCCTGGAATCCCAGAAGTTCTGCAGTCCGCTCCCGGTTGATGGGGAAACTGGTCGTGGTTAAAGCTGCTGAACCCAGAGGACACAGATCCATACGTTGGTAAGCATCGTTGAGTCTCCCGTAATCCCGTTTCAGGGCCTGAGCATAAGAAAGAAGATGATGGGCAAAGGTGGTGGGCTGGGCATGCTGCAGGTGAGTGTAACCCACCATCAGGGTGTCCAGGTTTTCCTCAGCCATCTTTATTATAACTTCAATAAAAGTGAGTAATTCTTTTTGTATTTTTTGAATCTCTTCTTTTAACGCAATTTTAAGGTCAGTTGCCACCTGATCGTTTCGTGACTTGGCAGTATGCATGAAACCGGCATCAGGACCCATCACACTGGTGACATAGTTTTCCACTGCCATGTGAATGTCCTCCACTGCAGTGTCCAGATCCAGCGCATCAATACCTTCTTTTTCCAACTCATCAAGTGCACCTATGATTTTCTCCCCCACCTCACTGGGGATGATCTCCTGCTCCAGGAGCATGGTGGTGTGGGCACGATTGGTGAGAATATCTGCCTGAAATATGCGACGGTCGAATTCCAGGGAAGATGTAAAATCAGCCACTTCACCGCTCATCTGCCCTTTTAGTCGTCCCGAACGAAGATTCAAAAAAATACACCTTGGTATAATTATCCTTATTCAAGGATTATTTTTTACCTTCTTTACCTTTCCACTGGGTGTAACCGCATTTACCACAAGCGTAGCGATCTCCATGGTCTGCCATGAAAACACCATGGGAGCAACGCACACATTCAGGGTTTTTGCGGATGATTTTATTATCTTTAACTTCGTATAATTCAAATTTTTTCATGTTCCATCCTCCGGATTTAGGGTTCAAAAATTATCCAGTCAAGTGGAATTTTATTCCTCTTCAGCTTCTTTAGCAGCTTCTTTGTTCTTTTCGAGGACGTGTTCCTTTTCGATCTCTGCCAGTTTTTCCTCGGAATCGTAGAGCTTGGCATAACCATCAGCTCGACCTTCACCGAAGCTTGGTTTCACACGGTCCACTACTAAAAGATTCTTGTCCACGTTTAATTGTGCGACGAGCCTGTTTTTAACTTCCATTACTTTAGGGGTGGCTTCGCCCTGGTAAATGCAGTCAAAGTGTATTTCAGTTCGGTTTAAAAGTGGATTTTCAACCTGTTCTTTTATGTCTATTTCCATAATTATCTCTCCTTATTTTTCCTCTAATTTATCTTTCAACTTTTTAACTTTATTTATAACTTTATCAACTTCACACACCACCAGACCCTCACCAGGTTGTCCGTAAAGGATTAATGACCCTGAGGGGGCCATAAGGGCACAGGGAATGGCAGCTAAATCTTCTTCACCATCCACCAGGATTAAAACCCTGAAACCGGTCTTAACCAGCTGAAATGCTTTTCGAATGGCTTCCTGTAGTTCGTCGGTTATAACTCCCGGAGGATTTTTAACATTTAAAGTAACGTTGTCATAGACCACGTCATAGGTGGCGGGTTTTCTTTCCACCACATTATCAATAATTCCCAGATGGGGGATCAGCCCGGCTTTCTGCAGATTCTGGGTGGTAACATCACCCACGGAGATCAGCAATTCATCCGGATACTTGGACTCTATAAACTCCTTAGCATCATCGAGGGAGGGGTAAAGTACTCCTATTGGTTTTTTAAATTCCGATCGTGATTTTTGATTTAGTATTAGCACTATCGAACCCTCAGAGCATATTCTCCAGGTAAATTGATATGCAATTCCTGGGCAATGGGTGAGTTATCAGGATCTACGATGATCAAAAATCCACTCCAGTTCTTGGAAGTGGCTAGATTACAGACCGCACATCTGTCCTCTTCCATGAGGCGGTGACATTTGGTGCATGCTTTTGTAACCATTTATTTCTTCTCCTTCTTGCCTTTCTTACTTCTTTTCTTCTTTTCCGCTTCGATCCATTCCACCCGTCCCAGGTTGGGTTGTCTCATGGTGAGGCCGATTTTGGTTTCCTTGGAAGATTTACCCTTTAGACTGAGGGCCACGATTCTGGCACGGACTTTATTGCCTTCTTCCAGTGTTTTCTTGGATTCCTTACCGATTAAGGCCCCTCTTTTCCCATCGTAGTTAATATAATCGTCGGTGACCTGGGATACGTGCACCAGACCATCCATGGGCCCTATGCGTATGAAAGCACCGAATTCGGTTACTTCGATTACTTCGCCTTCCACGATTTCATGTAACTCGGGTTTGAAGAACAGTGCAGTGAATACCACTTCATGATAGGCGGCTCCGTCACCCATTATGACTTTGCCAACACCAATTTCTTCTATATCTTTAACAGTGACCATTAATCCCATTTTCTTATCGATCTTGCCCACGTAACCTTCGTTTAAAATTTCAATGGCCACATCGTTCAGAGGTTCTTCAAAACGGCTGGGTGGGATTCTCACTGTGTCCTCTATTTTGGATATTAAATACAAACAAATCCCTCAGTTTATTTTTCATTTATTTCAAGTACTGCAATTAATCAAACCCTTAACCGGGTTTTCTTAAGACCAAGTTGGAATTAAGATAATGGATTTAGTTAAGTGGTATGTTCATTAAAGTTCCTGGTACAATTTAATTGAGCGTTCTACTGCTTCTTTGGCTTTCTGGGCGTTTTCCCATCCTAAGATTTCGGTTTCTTTCCCTTCCAGTCTTTTGTATTCTGCGAAAAAGTGAGCCACTTCATCCAGGAATGATTGTGGCACATCACCAATATCTTTAACATCTTTATAGCGGGGGTCATCCACTGGCACTGCCAGGATCTTATCATCGTGATCCCCACCATCGATCATGCGCATCATTCCAATGGGTCTGGATTCAATTACACACCCTGGGAATGTGGCCTGATCCATGATCACCATAATGTCCATGGGGTCCCCATCATCATAAATGGTTTGGGGTATTAATCCATATTCACCCGGGTAATGGAATGGGGAGTAAAGCACCCGGTCCAGAGCGAATGCTTCCATGTCCTTATCATATTCATATTTGTTTCTTGATCCCTTTGGTATTTCAATAACTGCGTATACCACTTCTGGAGCTGATGGTCCACTTTTTATATCCTTCCAGAGATTCATGTTAAATTTCCTCCAAAAAACCAACCCATAATGGGCTGGCATAATTTTCAATTCATGATTAGATTTATTATAAATATTTTTAGACGATCAATGATTAAATAAATTTCAATCTCCATTTTCAAGATGAAGTTTTTAGTCTAAATTTCAATATGTCCATCCACGGCCAGGTATCGTCTTTGCCGTAGATAAACCACATTAATCCCCCTTTCTCTTGCTCTGGTTCTTAATTCCTTATCGTTAGTGCATAGAACCCGAGATATACGAAGTAAAGCATCGTCCACCATTTCTCCCCTGAGAAGTTCTACTTCTTTGAGTTTAAACGGAGAGGACTTCGCTATTTTAAGGGCTATGGCGGCTGATATTTTGTTTTTGCCTTTACTTCTTTTTTTAATTTTTTCCAGTTCAAATAATACTGGTGAAGGGACGTAAAGATGGTAAGATGGTAGGGTGCGTTCCAGTTCCTCCACCAGATCCAGAGGAAACTGGGCCGCCATCATAAAAAATTTGCGTCTAAGACCGCCTCTTTAACGTATGATTCCATAACCAATCAACCTCCACCTGGCTCCAACTCTTCGGGAGAGAGCGACCCTTTGGCCGGATTCAGCGCAAACAGGTAGTTTGAGTTTTACTTCCACTTCGTTTTTCCTGGCACTGGTCACCACTCCAATAGTGGTGGTGGTTCCAATGTTGATCATCAGTGGTTCTGATGAGCGGATGGGTTCCACTTTCTTCTCTTCCTTGGTACCAACTACCCGATCCAGGAGATGGGTTTTCATGGTGAACTGGTGCATGATATCTGGTAGGGTTCCAGGTTTTCCAGCAACAGAACCTGAAAGGGAATCTGCCTTGGTGAGTGCAGGATCCAGATTGGTGGCAACACCTATGAGTCCGCCGGGACCCACTTGATCCACAGTTTCGCCTCCACCATTTAATCCAGTGACTTCAGAATGGAGGCTCATCCATTCTACTTTACCCTTATTTTTAACCTGTATCCCTGGTTTGATCTCTATTTCATCCCCAATGTGTAATTTTCCCTGTATTAGTGATCCACCGATTACCCCGCCTTGAATTTTATCAGGACTGCAACCCGGTCGGTTAATATCAAATGACCTGGCCACATACATGCGGGGTGCTTTTCTAAGGGACCTTCGGGGGGTTCTTATTATATGTTGAATATTCTCAATAAGAATATCAATATTCGCACCTTGCTGGGCAGATACAGGTATAATAGGAGCGTCTTCGGCACAAGTGCCTTTTACAAACTCTTTAATTTCCTGATAACTTTCCACAGCTCGTTCTTTGGACACGATATCGATCTTGTTCTGAACCACGATGACTTCTTTCACACCAATAACATCCAGTGCCATAAGGTGTTCTTTGGTCTGTGGTTGAGGACAGGGTTCGTTAGCTGCAATCACCAGCACTGCACCATCCATTATGGCTGCTCCAGATAGCATGGTTGCCATTAATGTTTCGTGTCCTGGTGAATCCACAAAGGAAACTTTACGTAGTGTCTGTGTTTCACTGCCGCAGTGTTCACATACCAGAGCAGTGGTGTAGCACTGGGGTTCGGGGCACTCCATACATCTCATGAAGGTTATATCTGCATAACCTAAACGAATGGAGATACCTCTTTTGGTTTCCTCACTATGGGTGTCGGTCCATATGCCGGACAAGGCCTTGGTGAGGGTGGTTTTACCATGGTCAACATGCCCCACTAGCCCAATGTTAATCTCAGACTGTACTTTCACTGATCACACCTGATTTTTACTCGTCACTTTGTAATAGATCTTCTATAGATTTAGTACCTTTCTTCACCACAATGGTGTTGATTTGTACTATGTCATCAGAAATTGTGTTTCCACGGACAGTTTTTCTTCTTCGCTGACCTTTACGTTTTGGTTTAAATCCAACTCCTCCGGAAAGGAGGCTTTTTATCCTTCTAGGTCCGTCAACGTCCTTTTTCATGGGGAAACCGTTTTTATCGCTTCCACCAGTTATACGTAGAGTGTATCCTGCAAGACCTACAGGTGCAGCGTCGAATTCCTCGCCGATTTTCAGTCCAATTAATTTTTTGGACTCAGCTCCTTCCATTTCCATCTGATGACTGTTTTCACCTTGGGAAATAATTAATTTGAATGCCAATTTATCTCCTCCATATTATTTTTGGTGTTTTAAGTTCATATTATTTATCGTTTTCCATCTATTAATGATGATTCTATACATTATAACTATATCAAGATTAACTAATAGATTCCCCAGTTGGGATTATCTTTTCTCTTGATATCCACAGTTTCCTGCAGTATATCTATTTCATCTTCGCTGAGATCCGATTTCATTTCATTTTCCAGGACCTTATAATGGTTTTCGGGAATGTCTACGTATAGTACATCTCCTTCTTCTAAGTTACGTCCGAAAACTCCATCTTTTATGGCCATAGCCACTTTTTGTCCCTTGGAAATTGAGGGTAAATTATCCCCCTTATCCTGCATACTTTCCACTGATCCCACTCGCAAGCCATTTTCACCCACTAAAGAACTACCTTTACGGATGCTGCCTCCCAGAACTTCAATACCTGCTATTGCAGGTTTACTTTGTCTGAAAACAAGTTTAGGGATTATGCGTATCTTACCAGGTTTTATGATGGCTTCAAACCATTCTTTTTTCCGGCGTTCTTCAGCTGCCTGGATCCATTCCTGATAATCTTCAGTTAACTGGTAGATCACGTTGGCCTGGAATATTTTCAAATCAGTGTTTTTGATTTCCTCTGCAGCGGAGGGTAATATTTTAACGTTGAAGGCGATGATCACTCCGTGCAAGTCATCTTCCTGGGTGACTATGGATGCGTCCACCACATCTCTGCGTGAAACATCACCAATGTCTGCGGCACGGATAGGTACTTCCATTTCCTTGAGCATGTTCACCAGTGCTTCCAGTGATCCCAGGGTGTCTGCCTTAACTATTACGCCCATTTCATCGGTATCAACTTTAATATCCTCAATTTCGTGGAGTATTTCTTCCTTAACTTGTTCCAAGTCGTCCTGCACCACTCTTAAAGGAGAGCCAGACATGACATTGTCAATGTTAGGGGCCACGATCTTGATACCTGCTGCTGCAACCACTTCATCCACTTTCTGGAAACGTTTTTTTGCTTCTCTGATCTCTTCCAGGGCATTTGGTTTCAGGAGTGATCTTATTTTAGTGGTAATAACATCATCAGGGGTTGTAAGGACTATAGTGTCTTTATGCCTGATTATGCCATCATATATAACAGCGTCAATTGTAGTTCCCAACCCGGTTTCTTCTTTAACTTCCAGGATGGTACCTTTAGCAGGGGCATCAGTTTCAATCTGCAACTGTTCCTTAAGGTACTGTTGAGCTAATCCTAAGAGCATGGTTAACAGTTCTGCTATTCCCTCTCCGCTTTTGGCACTTATGGGAATAATACTTACCTGTCTTGCGAAGTTCTCCACCCTATCGAAGCGTTCTGATTCAAATCCTTCCCTGTGCAGTATTCCCACCAGTTCATAAACCTGATTATCCAGGGCACTTTGAACATTTGCAGGTTGTTTGGTGTAGGTTTGGGAGAAAGGTTCTCCTTCATGTGTTTGCCAACCATAGATCCTATCCATTTTGTTGGCTGCCACTACAAATGGTGTTTTGCACATTTTAAGAATATTCAGGGCTTCATAGGTTTGTGGTTTGAATCCTTCGTTGAGATCCACCATCAGAATTGCCAGATCAGCCAGTGCACCTCCTCGTTTACGGAGGGTGGTGAAAGCTTCATGACCGGGAGTGTCTATAAAGAACAGTCCGGGAAGTGTTTCCTTTATTTCCAGTTTATCCAGGAAAGCACCACAGATGTTTTCAATGACTTCCATGGGAATTTCAGTGGCACCTATGTGTTGGGTTATTCCACCTGCTTCCTTTTGAGCAATAGCACTACCTCGGATAAAGTCCAGTAGTGTGGTTTTACCGTGGTCCACATGACCCAGAACAGATACAATGGGTGATCTAATCTTCAAGGTTATCCTCCGATTCTGAAAAAAATGTAGGGAACTAAAAAGAAAGTCCCTGTGTTTTATTTGAGTAGGTTCCCAATTATGTTTCTTCGTATATCAGTTCCCTATCTGGGAGCTGGTATTCGGAGATCTCATCATCCTGGAAAAATAGTGCAATTTCCCTTTCTGCAGAAGCCGGTGAATCCGAAGCATGAACTATGTTTCTACCAGTTTCAATGGCGAAATCGCCACGAATAGTACCTAAATCTGCTTCTTTAGGGTTTGTTGCCCCTACCATTTTCCGGATTAGGCTGATGCATTCATCTCCTTCAATTACCATAGCCAGAACAGGTCCTGAGGTAATGTAATCTACCAGATCACCGAAGAAAGGTTTTTCCTGGTGTTCGGCGTAATGTTCCTCGGCCTGATTACGGGGGATGATCATCATTTTTGCGGCCAAGATCTGTAATCCCCGCTCCTCGAAGCGGGTTAAGATCTTCCCGGTTAATCTCCGCAGAACTGCGTCGGGTTTTAACATAACAAAACTTTTTTGTTTCATTGTTTAACCCACTTAACCTTCCTGGGAACTCTACCGAGTTTTATTCTATTTTTTTCACATTTGCTGCTGCAGAAAAGATACACTGTACCGTCTTTTTTGACGTACATTTTGCCAGTGCCCTCCTCTATTTCTTCTCCGCAGAATGAACATGTTCTCATGGTTAACACCTTTAAATCTAGGGAGTACGGATTTCCTTGGCTTCCCTGATGGTGTCCAAGAGCATCAGAATGTCGCCTTCCCTTATGGCTCCCATAACGTTTCGGGTTAAAATCCTACCCTTATCTCTTCCTTCTAATATCCTGCATTTTACTTGCATGACCTCTCCGGTCATACCGGTTCTTTTTAGAACCTCAATAACTTCTGCAGGAGTTGCTTCTGCCATATAATCACCTTAAAATTTAGAAGAGTCCGGAGACTCTTCAGTTAGTGTTATTATTTCTTAAGTTCTTCTACCTTTTCTACAACGTCTTTGATGAGCTCTTCAGCTTCACCAGCATCAACGATACATGCAGACGCGGTTCCCACGTTTAGACCAGCTGCTTCTCCCAGCTCATCTTTGGTAGGTATGTAGACGTAAGGTATTTCCTTTTCTTCAGCGAGAACAGGCATATGAGCGATAATTTCGGCAGGATCGACATCTTCTGCTAATAATACAAGTAAAGCGTCGCCTCTTTCAACGGCCTTGGTAACCTCGTTACTTCCTTTACCTACTTTACCAGTGTCTCTTGCTATTTCTAAAGCTTCGTAAGCTTTGTCCGCTAACTCTTTAGGTACATCAAATTTAACATACATTGCTTTTGCCATTTATTTACCTCCTTTTTCATCTGGTTTTAACCATCCATCGGCAAACACTAATTTCAGACTTCATATGTAACTTATCATACATGAAGTTCTTGGTCCCGATGATAAAAGACCAAAAAAATTCTAATTTTAAACTTAAAAAGATATTTTAGAATTCTAAAATTAGATGTAACAAAGTTGGTCAATCACACTATATAAACTTTACTTGGGGATTTATTTACAAATCCTCCGCCACCAAAAGTAGAATCTCGGACGAATTAAGTGTTGATGTTTGCATTCAGTTATTAGGAGTGGGAATAAACTCATTTTTATTTAATTGATTACCTGGTGAGAGGGTTGTTTTTAGGAATACTTGAATATTTGAATATTAGGAATTTTGAAAGCATGATTGGCTAGACTTGATAAGATCAGTGGTACTGTTTCGGGAATACCTATAAAAATTTCATGAAGACTATAGAAAAAATACCCTTGAAAATTTCAGGATAACTAAAGGAAAAATAGCCTTTAAAAGTCTTTATAAAAACTCTAAAAAATAAAAGAAAAAGGGAAGATAAACTTATAATCTTTTGACGGCGAGTTCGACGTCAGAAGCTTTAACAGTTTTTCTTCCTGCGTGTTTTGCCAGTTTAACAGCTTCGGTAGCGATGGTTTCGCCTTTTTCTTCTAAGGCTTTGGCTAGAGCTTCTCTAGCGTCATCACTTACTCTTTCTGCACCGGCGTTCTTTATTATTCTTCCAATTGGAGCTATTGGTAATTCCATATTAATCACCTCATTTTTGTATATTTGTTAATATACACTGTTGCCGTACTCCTATATATATGTATCGTTAAAAGCACTCATTATTCGGTGATCTATATGGTATTGGGTCACGTCATGATGATCCCTATGATCAGGGGTCACCACATGACAAATTATATGATCTTGGCTACTGGAAAAAAAATTGGGATATAGAAATAGTCCAGATTATCCAGAAAAAAAAGGTGGATCAAAATCCACTAGTTCCCCTTTATAACCTTTAAAAGGGAATTTATATCAGGATCTATTTCAATAGGTTCTTCACACGCGTTAATTGCAACATTAGGGTCTTTTAAAACATGTCCTGTAACAACGCACACTATCTGCTCGCCTTTATCTATTTTTCCAGTATTAACCAGCTTTATAAGTCCTGCAATTGATGCTGCGGAGGCTGGTTCAACTCCAATACCTTCGGTTCGGGCCAGGAGTTTCTGGGCAGCTAGGATCTCTTCATCACTAACTGTTTCTGCTAATCCATTCGATTCATATATTGCCCGAATAGCTTTTTTAGAACTTACTGGAGCTCCTATACGAATAGCGGTGGCTATAGTTTCGGGATTTTCCACAGGCACAATATCATCATTACCTTCCCAGACTGCCTGGGCTATAGGGGCTGCTCCTTCTGCCTGAATACCAGTCATACGGGGCAGGTCATCAATGAAACCTGCCTGGTGGAATTCAGTTATGCCCTTCCAGATAGCTGATATGTTTCCAGCATTTCCCACAGGTAATATGATCCGGTCTGGTGATTTCCATCCCAGTTCATCGACTATTTCAAATCCTATGGATTTCTGGCCTTCCAGCCGGTAGGGGTTTATGGAGTTTAAAAGGTAAAGCTGACCTTCCAGTGCCAGGCTAGTGATTGCTTCCAGTGCCTGATCAAAATTTCCCCGCACAGATAAGACTTGGGCTCCGTGGAACATAGCCTGGGCCAGTTTACCCAGGGCAACCTTACCTGCCGGGAGGAGGACCACACATTTCAAACCAGCCCTGGCAGCGTAGGCAGCCAGGGAAGCGGATGTGTTACCAGTGGATGCACAACCCACGGTATCCA
>Ga0351954_1007_pt1 | contig 22459 bp, 19 predicted proteins | sample BONcelT113001D13_FD_205813 | JGI IMG/M metagenome (GOLD analysis project Ga0351954, IMG submission 205813) | Enriched cells from coal bed in the Powder River Basin, Montana, United States - BONCAT cells T11 rep3 HSBNCT.T11.300.1.D13 ...
ACACCCACGGCATGGCCACGGCAATGCGGCCTAACGACACCCCGTCGCAACCGGAAACACGCATGATCCGTTCAAGGTCCGGGCCGGAAAACACCTCGCCGTTGCCGAAAACCGGGATGGTCACCGCCTGCCGGACCCCGGCGATATGGGGCCAGCGGGGCGGCCGGGTTCGCCGGTCCGGGGCCACCCGGGGATGAAACACCAGGGCGTCCGCGCCGACGTCTTCAAACCGCCGGGCCAAATCCGCGGCCGGTTCCGGCCGGTCTTCCCACCCGGTCCGGAATTTGACGAACACCGGAATGGATACGGCCCGGCGCACCGCCCCCACGATTTGCACGGCCAGATCCGGGGTTTTAAGCAATGCGGCCCCGCAGTTTTTCCGGCAGATGGCGCCCACGGAACAGCCGAAATTGAGATCCACGCCGAAAAACCCTTCCGCCGCGATGCGCCGGGCCGCCGCCGCCATGGTCGCCGGATCAGACCCCACAATCTGACATACCAGATTTTCCAGTTCCGCATCCCGCCATCGAAACACCGCCGACACGCGCCGGTTTTCGTGGGAAAGCGCACCCGCGCTGCACATTTCCGTAAACATCAAGCCGCAGCCCCCGAAACCGGCCAGAAGCTCGCGGAATGCCACATGGGTCAGCCCGCTCATGGGAGACAGAATCAATCGGCTCTGCACCGTGCGGCCGCCGATGCAGATCGGGGTGTTCAGCCGGCGTCGGATCTCCGGGGATATGCCGTCATCTGCGCCATCATTGATGCGGTTGGATGCTTCACCATGTTCCGACACGGCCCGGGTCAAGTCGGCGTTACAATTCATCGCCGAATTCACTGAGCACCGCTTGGATGGGGATGGCAAACCCGAGCCCTTCAAACCCCCGGGTCAGCTCCTTCATGGTATTGACGCCCACCACCCGGCCGTCCGCGGCAACCAGGGGCCCGCCGGAGTTGCCCGGATAGATGCGGGCGTCGGTCTGGATAAATCCGTCCCGAAAACCGGAGATAATCCCCTTGCTCATGGAGTCCCGGAGATTCATGGGATTTCCCATGGCATAGACATCCCGGCCCTGGGAGAGACCACCCGAGGAGGCCGGCTGGATGTAAGGCGTCAGGTAACCACTGACTTTCAGCAAGGCCAGATCATGGGAGTCGCTGGTCCTGACCAGAAAGGCATCCAGTTCGGTCCCGTCCTTTAAGGTGATTTTAAATGAACGGCTGATGCCGGCAGCGGCAATTTTCGACCGGTATTCGGATTTTTCCGAGGCGTATTTATCTTTATGTTGTAAATATTGTTCTTTTGCCCGCTGATGACGGTCTTCCCATGCGCGGACATAATCGAGATCCCGCTGATATCGCCCCTCCAGTTCGCTCCGGCGGGCCGATCCCCGGGGCAGACCATCAAGGTAACGCTTCATCTGATCCAGATCCGCCCGGGCCGATGCCAGCCGGTTTTCCTCCATTTCAACCTGCTGGTCCGCCAGGCCGATTTGCGAATCAACCGTTTCAAAACGCTCGGCAACCGCTTCCTGCTGACGCTCATCTCCCATAAGCACATGCCTGTTGGTGACAATATGACCATTTGCCGAAATAAAAAACCCGGATCCCGTGCCGATGGGCGATGATATGCTCACCGCGGCCAGGGATGCGCGCACGATTTCGTTTTCCGGGGGAAACGCGGCATGCAGCTTGGCCGCGATATCCGTCAATCCGTCGGCGCCGGCAATCATGTTGTCCATTTTTTCAATGCCTTTTACCTCCCGGGGCGGGGAATCGGTAAAGACCCAGTTGCCGTTTGCGTCCTGGTATTTGTATATTTCCGCATCCGCCGCCATACCAATTGCCAGCAGGCAGAAAGCGGCAAGCAACAGCGCCCGTATGATTTTATATTGCATGAGGGTCCCTCCCGATGGTGGCCGCATATCCGGCCAATCCTAAAATTCTTGACCGAGATACGGGTTTCATACTTTATTATTTCACATCACAATGATAATTACTGAAAACGAACGATAAATCAACAGCGGAATCCTTATAACCGATTCACCTGATTCATCCCGGCCGATCACGCGCCGGCGGTGAATCCAACGGGAGGAACCATGAGCGACTACACATTTTACCAGGTGGGAAAAAAACCGCCCATTGCCTGGGTCTACCTGAACCGGCCGGAAAAGAAAAACGTCATGAATCCCCCGGCATGGAAGGAGATCATTCCCCTTTTCGCCGATCTGGACGCCGATCCGGACATCCGCGCGGTGGTGATTTCCGGACGGGGCGACTGCTTTTCCGGCGGCATCGACCTGATGGCCATGGCTGGGGAACTGCCCGAACTCATGGACAACGGCCAGAGGGGCGGCGTCAAGTGGCGGCTGCTGAAAAAAATTTATGACCTGCAGGAAACCATTACCTGCATCGAACGATGCCGGAAACCCGTTATCGCCGCCATTCACGGCCATTGCATCGGGGCCGGTCTCGATATGGCCACGGCCTGCGATATCCGGATCTGTGCGGCTGATTCCCGGTTCTGTCTCAAGGAAGCGGCGGTGGGGTTTGTAGCGGATGTGGGGGTCCTGCAGCGGATTCCTTTGATTGTAGGCCAGGGAATCGCGCGGGAACTGGCCTTTACGGCCCGTACCTTTGATGCGGCCCGGGCAAAAGAAATCCTTCTGGTCAATGAGGTGTTTGCGGATCACGCGGCACTGATGAAAGGGGCCGAAGCGCTTGCCCGAAGCATCGCCGACAACCCACCCCTGGCGGTCCAGGCGTCAAAGGATGTTCTCAATTACGGCGTCGGCAAATCCATTGAAGACGGGCTGAAATACGTGGCTTCCATCAGCACCAACATCATCCCTTCAAACGATCTCATGGAAGCCATCACCGCGTTCGCCGAAAAGCGGAAACCAAAGTTTACCGGAGAATAACGGGTTGCCGAACAACAATACGACTTATTACATGACCAGCCTGGGATGCGCCCGGAACCTGGTGGACAGCGAAATCATGGCGGGCAGCCTGGATGCGGCGGGGCTTGTTGCGGCCCCGGATGCGGCGGATGCCGATATCATTATCATCAATACCTGCGGATTTATCGAATCGGCGATTGATGAATCCATCGACGCCATTCTGGAGCTGGCCCAGCAAAAAACCAGCGGCAGATGCCGGCGGTTAATCGTTGCCGGCTGCCTTCCGGAGCGGTTCCGGGAAGAAATCGCGCCGACCCTTCCGGAAGTCGACGTTTTTTTAGGGACCGGGGCCTGCCCCCGGATTGTTGCGGCGGCCCTGGATCTGCACGCGGACGGTCAAAGCCTTATACTGCCGTCACCCGAGGCCAACCCCCTCCAGCATCATGACTCCCGGCGCACCACGCCGGCGTCGCCTTCGGTTTATCTGAAAATTACCGAGGGCTGCAACCGGCGCTGCACTTACTGCATCATCCCGAAACTCAAAGGCAGGCTCAGAAGCCGCCCCATGGATGATATCCTGATGGAGGCGCAACACCTGATCAAAGCCGGATACCGCGAGATCGTCCTGATCGGTCAGGATACGGGATCTTTTGGATCGGACCTGCCGGCCGAAGCCTCCCTGGACCGGCTTCTGGCCGACATCGCGTCCCTGTCTTCAGACATCTGGGTCCGCTTTCTCTACGGATCACCCGACCGCACCACTGACGCCCTTCTGAACACCGTGGCGGCGTTTGACAATATCTGTTCCTATTTCGATGTACCCGTCCAACATGCCAGCGGAAAAATACTCAAACGCATGGGACGAAACGGCGATGCCGCCGATCTGCGACGGCTTTTTGAACGTATCCGCGCCATGGTGCCGGACGCGGTGCTGCGGACCACCCTGATGGTGGGTTTTCCGGGGGAAACGGTAAAAGATTTCGAGCAGCTCATGGCATTTGTCGACACCGTTCAATTCGATCATGTGGGGGTGTTTACCTATTCCGATGCCGAGGATCTGGTCTCCCATCACCTGCCCGGCCATGTTTCCCGGAAAACGGCCCAAAAGCGATATGACGCCGTCATGGACCTGCAGGCCGGCATCTCCCGCGCCCGCAACGAAAAATACCTGGGCCGGACCTTTCCGGTGCTGATCGAAGAGCGGATGGATGACGGACTTTACACGGGCCGCGCCGCTTTCCAGGCCCCTGAGGTGGACGGCATCATTTATGTGGAAGCATCCGATCTTCGCATCGGTGAATTTACGCCCGTGACCATCACGGATGCCTTTGAATACGACCTGAAGGGAAGAACACCATGACCGGCCTGAAAGAAAAACTCATGTCCCGGGTGGAAAAGGACCTTGCCGCCATTGAAACCGCCCTGGATCAAAGCCTCAACCCCCATGTGGGCCTGGTGCGGGATGTGGCGGGGCATCTGATCTTTTCCGGCGGCAAGCGGATCAGGCCCCTGCTCAATGTCTTGTCGGCCCGGCTCTGCGGATATAATGATCCGTTTATCTACCCGTTTTCCACCATCGTGGAGTTCCTGCACACCGCTACCCTGCTGCATGACGATGTGGTGGACGGCGCCGACCTCCGGCGGGGCAAGCCGGTGGCCCATGTTGTATACGGGGCCCCGATCACGGTTCTGGTGGGGGATTTTCTTTTGGCCCGGGGCCTGTCCATTGCCGCCAAAACCGGCAATCCCGAAATCATCCGGGTGATTGCCGAGATCACCGAAAACATGTGCCAGGGGGAAATTCAGCAGCTCGCCAAAAAAGGGGACACCACCCTGACCGAGGCCGAATACATGGACGTGATCCAGCGCAAAACCGGTTTTCTCATCCAGGGAGCCTGCGAGACCGGCGCCCTTATCGCCGGTGCGCCCGCCAAAACCGCGCAATCCCTGGCCCGGTTCGGATACCATGTGGGTATGGTGTTCCAGATCGCCGACGATCTGCTCGATTACACCGCCGATACCCGGGATCTGGGCAAAACCGTGGGCACGGACCTGCGGGAAGGCAAGCTGACCCTGCCGGTGATTTATACACTGAAACAGGCAACCCCCAAAGACCGGCAATGGATGGAACAGATTATCGGCAATCCCGATTTTACCAATGCGGAATTTACCCGCCTGAAGGATCGGCTCAAATTTTACGGCGGGATCGATTATGCCGTCAACAGCGCCCGAAAACACGTGACCGACGCCAAAGGTATCCTGGAGGCATTCCCCCCGGCTGAAACCCGGGAAACCCTGCTGATGATCGCCGAATATACGCTCGCCCGCCATGCGTGACGGGAATGGGGCATTCTCCAACAAATCGATTTAAAAGGAATAAACCCATGTTTGTTTCACATCGGCAATACGGCCACAAATACGGCAGAATCCTTGCGGGCCTAATCCTTTTCATCATTTTTTTCAGCTACGGCAATGCAACGGCAAAGGCCGTGACCACGGAGATAATTACGGTTTTCGGGGCCAGCCGCATCCACACGGACATTTCCAGCGCCAAAAACGCTGCGGTATCGAACTGCCTAGTGTCAGCGGTGGAGATTGCCGTGATTCGGGTATTACCGGTTTCCACCCTTTCGGCAAACTTTGAGGCAATCTCGGGTGTTATCACCGGGCGCAGCCGGGAATTCATCCTCGATTACAAAGTGCTCAAGGAAATCAAGGCGGCCAATGATTACCGGGTTCTGGTCCAGGCTACGGTTTCCATGGAAAAATTATCGGCGGAACTGGCCGCCGCAGGGATTATCGCGGCGCCGACCCAACTGCCCAGGGTGCTCTTCCTGATCGCGGAACAGCAGGCCGACGATCTAGCTTATCAGTACTGGTGGCAAAAGGAAAAAACAATCTATACGCCCGAGGCCGCGGCCGGTTCCATGATCCAGGCGTTTCTGGACATGGGCTTCGCCGTAATGGATCACCGGGCCATTCCCCCGGAATACATAGATACCCTTGAATTTGAACGGGCCATATTGACCGACATGGAAGTCGCCGGCATGGGGATTCATTTCCAGACGGGCATCGCGGTGACGGGCACGGCAACTGTTACGGAAATGCCCAATCGCATGGGGGAGGCCACCCGGACCTTCAACGCCGCCATCTCCGTCCGGGCCGTCAAGACGGATACCGGTGAAACCATCGCTTCCCTGCAGGTCAATGCGGCCGCCACCCATACCGATCCCGGCGTGGGCAGCCGGATGGCTCTCTCCGACGCCGGCAGAAAGGCCGGAACGGAGCTGGCTTCCAGTATCTTGTCCCAGTGGAAGACAGCGGCAAAACCCGAAACGGAGATCACCATCACCCTTAAGGGGGCCGACCTGCTCCCGAACATAATCGTGTTTCGCGACACCCTCAAGGAGATTACCGGCGTCACGCGTCACCAGACCCTGGAGATGGCGCCCCAACAGGCCGTCATATCCGTCTTCTATGCCGGAACACCCCGGGAGCTGGCGGATGCCGTCCTGTTGAAACCATTTAACGGATTCGGCGTCCATATCGAGGATTTATCAGACAGTCATCTTCAGATCATGCTGATTCCTAAGTAATATAGAAAAAAGGAATTACCCCGTCAATCCCTCCTATAATGAATTTGCCGCTTGTGGAAAATGCCTTCAAAAAGTGTGACAATTTATTTTAGTCAATTTTAAAAGCAAAACATTATTTAACTTGACATAATAAAAGTCTTACTTTAAATTTTTTAGTAACCACGTCAAATTATATCTTAATAATTTGTTATCACAATATTATTGATGCTTAATGGAATAAATCGGTTAAAGGAAAATAAATTCATGACGGGACCTGAAAAAACAGAAGCACGGAAAAACAAAATCCTGGAGGCAGCCACCCGGATATTTTCCGAAAAAGGATTCCAGGATGCGACCATATCGGAGATCGCCAAGGCCGCCGATGTGTCGGATGCCTTTGTTTATGAATATTTCAGCACCAAGGAGAACCTTTTATTCTCCATTCCCGGGGAACACATGCAGAAGCTCCATCAGGATCTGGACTTTCATCTGAAGCTGATCCGGGGAGCGGTGAACAAGCTGCATGCCACCTTGTACATGCAGCTGCTCTATTACAGCGATCATCCTGAATTTACGGCCGTCATGATGCTGACCCTCAAGAATAACCGGAAATTCATCGATACCGAGGCCCACCGGAAAATACGCGACTACCTGAAAATCATCGACCGCTGTATCAGTGAAGGCGTTGAATCCGGCGAAATCCACGCCGATATTGACCCCTATTATTTAAGGGCCGCCCTGATCGGCGCCCTGGAACATATCGTCATTAACTGGCTGCTGCGCAAAAATCCCGAGAACCTGATGGATGCATTTGAGCCCCTGTTTGAAGTCTGCCTCAAGCTGATCCACAAGGAACCGAAGGCCGCGGGCTGTCCGCTGTTGTCTCAAATCCAATGCCCGCTGCTAAACGGCTGCAGCGGGGAGAGCCGGCTAAGGGCTTCCGCCACGCATGAGGAAAAGTGATCATGTATATCATCGAGAGCAAGGTGAATAAAAATTCGGATGAATACCGGAAAAATTTCGAGGCCATGGAAACTCTGGTGGATGACTTGAAAAAAGAGCTCGCCCTGGCCATGGAAAGCCGCTCCCAAAAAGCAATAGACCGCCTGCACGAATCCGAAAAACTGCCGGCGAAGAAGAAACTGGAGCTGCTGCTGGATAAAAACTCCCCGTTTCTGGAGATTGCGCCCCTGGCGGCCCGGGGCATGTATGACGGAAAAGTCCATAAGGCCGGGCTGATTAACGGCATCGGGATGGTGGAAGGGAAAGAGGTCATGATTTCCATCAATGACGCCACCATCAAGGGCGGGGCCGGTTTCCCCATGAGCGTGAAAAAAGGACTGCGCTGCCAGCAGATCGTCATGGAAAACCGCCTTCCCAGCGTTTCGCTCATCGATTCCGCCGGCGGTTATCTGCCGCTGCAGTCGGAAATTTTCCCCGACATCGATGGGGGCGGCCGGATTTTTTACAATCAGGCCCGGATATCGAAAATGGGCATCCCCCAGATTGCGGCCGTCATGGGCTTATGCACGGCCGGCGGGGCATACGGGGTCGCCATGTGCGACGAGATCGTCCATGTCAAAGGCCACGGCGCCATTTTCCTGGGCGGCCCTCCGCTGGTCAGGGCCGCCACGGGCGAAGAGGTGAGCGCCGACGACCTGGGCGGCCCCGACGTGCACTGCCGCCGATCAGGGGTTTCCGATTACATGGCCGAAGATGATGCGGACGCCATCGCCATTGTCCGTAAAATCGTGAGAAATCTCCCGGATCCGGAAAAAGCGCAGATCTCCCGACGCAAACCCGAGGAACCGCTCTATGATCCCAAAGAAATCTACGGCATTGTCAGCCGGGACATCGCGGTCTCCTATGACTGCCGGGAAATCATCGCCCGGATGGTGGACGGCAGCCGGTTTCTGGAATTTAAGGAAATGTACGGACCCACGCTGATCTGCGGGTGGGCCCATATTCACGGCTATCCCGTGGGCATTCTGGGCAACAACGGAATCCTGTTTCCCGAAAGCGCCTTAAAAGCCACCCAGTTTATTCAGCTCTGCGACAAGCGCAAAATCCCGCTTTTGTTTCTGCAGAATATTACCGGTTTTATCATCGGCAGAGCCTACGAAGAAGGGGGGATTACCAAAAACGGCCACAAAATGGTCAATGCCGTTGCCACGGCATCGGTTCCCAAATTCACGGTGATCGTCGGCGCTTCCTTTGGGGCCGGCAATTACGCCATGTGCGGCAGATCGTATTCACCCCGGTTTTTGTGGATGTGGCCCAATTCCAAAATCGGGGTCATGGGGGGAGCCCAGGCGGCTGATGTCCTGATTTCCATCACCAACGACCAGAACCGGCGCCTGGGAAAACCGCCGTTGACCGCCGAAGAAGAGCATGCGCTCCGGGATCCCATCCGGCAGAACGCCGAAAACGAGGGCAATGCCTACTATTCCACGGCTCATCTGTGGGATGACGGCATTCTCGATCCCGCAAAGACCCGGGATGCTCTTGGACTGGCCATAGCCGCCTCCCTGAACGCCCCTCTCAGAGATGACGAATACGGCTATGGGATATTCAGGATGTAATTTTAACCGTTAAGGATACGCCATGTTCCACAAGATATTGATTGCCAACCGCGGCGAAATCGCCATGCGGGTGATCCGCACCTGCAGGGAGATGGGAATAGCCGCCGTGGCCGTATATTCGGATGCGGATAAAAAAGCGGCCCACCGGCTTTGCGCGGACGAATCGGTCCATATCGGCGCGTCCGAACCTGCCCGAAGTTATCTCAATATTGAGCGGATTATTGCGGCGGCCCAGGAGACCGGGGCCGAGGCGATCCATCCGGGCTACGGGTTTCTGTCTGAAAACGCCGATTTTGCCGCTGCCTGCGAAGCAGCCGGCATCACCTTTATCGGACCGCCCGCCAGCGTGATCCGCGCCTTGGGAGACAAGACCGTTGCACGTCAGATGATGGTTAACAGCGGAGTTCCCGTAACACCGGGGATGCACCGGGCTGAAACAGATCCCGTCCGGTTGGCCGAAGCCGCCGAGCAGCTCGGCTATCCGGTGCTGATCAAAGCAGCCGGGGGCGGCGGCGGCAAAGGCATGCGGATCGTTGCATCGGGCGACCAGCTCCCGGAAGCCTGCCGGTCGGCGGCCCGGGAAGCAGCCGCGGCATTCGGCAATGCGGACATCTATATTGAAAAGTATATCGCCCGTCCCCGCCATGTGGAGATCCAGGTTCTGGCGGACGCCCACGGCAACGTGATCCACCTTCTGGAAAGGGAATGCTCCATCCAGCGACGGCACCAGAAAATTATTGAAGAATCCCCCTCCACCGCCCTGACGCCGGAGCTGCGGGCCAAAATGGGACAGGCCGCGGTTGCGGCTGCCCGGGCCGCGGGTTACGTCAATGCCGGCACCGTTGAATTTCTGCTGGATGAAAACGGTGATTTCTACTTCCTGGAAGTCAATACCCGCCTTCAGGTGGAGCACCCGGTGACCGAGATGATCACCGGCATCGATATCGTCCGACACCAGATTGAAATCGCGGCCGGCCGGAAATTGAGCCTTTCCCAGTCAGACATCGCCGGCCGCGGACATGCCATCGAGTGCCGGATATACGCGGAAGATCCGGAAAATGATTTTTTCCCCTCCCCGGGGAAAATTGTTTTTCTGCAGGAGCCGACTGGTCCGGGGATCCGCAATGACGGCGGCGTCTATTCGGGGGTCACGGTGCCGGTGGAATATGACCCGATCCTCTCCAAGATTATCGTTTATGCCGAAAATCGCGCGCTTGCCGTCAAACGGATGCGCGACGCCCTCTCCCGGTACGTCATCCTGGGGATCAAGACCCCCATCTTGTTTCTGATGGATGTCATGGACGCGGAAGCATTCAAGCAGGGCGATACGCATACGGATTTTATTCCCCGGCATTTTGCAAACTGGAAACCAAAGTCGGTAAATACCCATGGCGCCTGCTTGGCCTTTGCCGTTCATGAATTGACCGGAAAAAAGCGGTCTGAGGAGTTTTCGACGGCAAAGGGGGAATTCCCGACGCCCTGGGAGACTCTTGGGAACTGGCGCGGATAGACGGCGTCATTCAGCTCATATCCCGTGCTGCGGAGATTCACAGACGACCAACGGAGAAAATAATGGAATACAACCTCAGGATCAGTGATGGCGATATCCGGATGGAGATTGATCCGCACCGGGAGAAGGATGCGTTGACGGCCGTCATCAGCGAACGCGAATACAGCGTCAGCTATGAGGCTGTTTCGGAAAACAGAATTTACATGGTGGTGGATGACGGAAAAGAAAAAACCGGGATGGATGTTTATGTGGCCCCAACCGCGGATGGAAAAGTCATCCATATCAACGGCGGCGTCTATACGGTTTCAGATAACGATGACCCTTCCCGGCAGCAGCGGAAAAAAAACGGGGGCGCCGGTCTTCCGGACCAGGTCACGCCGCCCATGCCGTCTCTGGTCATATCCGTTCTGATAAAAACAGGGGACACCGTGGAGAAGGGACAGGGGGTCGTGGTGGTTTCCGCCATGAAAATGGAGACCACCCTCATGGCGCCCTATGCCGGGAAAGTAAGACGCGTCAATGTCGCCGAGGGGGATAAGGCGGCCCCGGGCGATATCCTGGTGGATATTGAAAGAGCGGAACGGACCGGAATTAAATTTTAAAACAGGGGGTTATCAACGTCATGGGAAGCGAAATCTATTTTACGAAAGCACACGAACAGGTGCGCGGGGCGGTCAGGGACTTTGTCAACCGGGAAATCAACCCGCATGTGGATGAATGGGAAGAAAAGGGGATCATACCCCTGCACGCGCTGTTTAAAAAGATGGGGGACCTGGGATTTCTCGGCATCCGCTATGATGAAAAATACGGCGGCGAGGGCCTGGACTACTGGTATGAAACCGTGGTCATGGAGGAGCTGGCCCATACCCAATGCGGCGGCGTGCCCATGGCCATTGCGGTCCAGATGTGCATGGCCACGCCCGCCATCGATGAATTCGGCAGCGAGTATCTGAAGCAGACCTATTTAAAACCCGCGCTCAAAGGCGACATGGTTTCCGCCATCGCCGTTACCGAGCCCGATGCCGGCTCGGACGTGGCGGCCATCCGGACATTCGCCAGGAAAGACGGCGATTCCTACATCTTAAACGGCTCCAAAACCTATATCACCAACGGCACCCAGGCGGATTTCCTCACCCTGCTGGCCCGCACCAGCGAGGCCCCGGGATACCATTCCTTCAGTCTGTTTGTGGTCCCCACGAACCTGCCCGGCTTCAAGGTCAGCAAAAAATTGGATAAAATGGGCATGAGAAGCAGTGATACCGCGGAGCTCTATTTTGACGACATGAGAATCCCGGCGGAAAACCTTATCGGAATCGAAGGGGAAGGGTTTATCCACCAGATGATGCAGTTCCAGCATGAGCGGTTTGCCGTGCTGCCCCTGGCCTATATCAGCGCCAGGGACATGATCGATGAAACGGTTGAATATCTGAAAAAACGGATCGTGTTCGGAAAACCCCTGATCAGGAAACAGGTCCTGCGCCACCGGCTGGCGGAATGGCTCAGCGAAATCGAGTGTCTCCGGCAGCTCACCTATCATATCGTTCGGATGAAGATGGCCGGCCAGGATGTCTCCAAGGAGATCTCCATGGGAAAACTCTTCAGCGGCAACCTCATCGGCAAGGTGGCGGACGGTTGCCTGCAGATGTATGGCGGACTGGGATTAATGAATGAGATGCGCATATCCCGTGCGTTCAGGGATGCCCGGCTGCTCTCCATCGGCGGGGGGGCCAGCGAGGTGATGAGCGATGTCATCGCCAAACTCGAAGGATACTAAAGACAGGAGGCACGCTCATGAATGATCAGCATTTGCTCTACCGGGTTGAGGACGCCGTCGGCATTATCACCATCAATCGCGAGCAGCAGCGAAACGCCATTACGCCCGAAGCTATTGATCTTTTTCATACCTATCTTGATCAGGCGGAAAACGATGCGCGCGTCCGCGCCCTTCTGATCACCGGGGCCGGGGACAAGGCATTCTGCACCGGGGCCCAGCTTGCCGGCGGCATGGCAGCGGAAGAAAAAGACATATTCGGATCTTATGCCGATCTGTTGGACAGGCTGGCGGGCTTTCCCAAGCCCACGGTGGCCCGCGTCAAGGGGTATTGCCTGGCCGGCGGAATGGGATTCATGCTGGCCTGCGATATCGTGATCGCCGCGGACGACGCGAAATTCGGTACGCCGGAAGTCAACGTCGGGCTGTGGCCGATGATGATCGGCGCGCTGATATTCCGCAACGTCTTGCGGAAAAAAGCCATGGAGATGATCCTTATGGGCGAGCGGATGACGGCCCGACAGGCCCTGGACATGGGTTTGATCACCCGGACGGCGCCCGCGGACGGCCTGGATGAAGAAGTGAATAACGTTCTCAAGATCCTGGTCTCCAAAAGTCCCATCGGCATGCGGCTCGGCAAACAGGCCTTTTCTGAAGCAGCCGACATGCCCTTGAAATCCGCCTTGATCCATCTTTCCGAAAAGCTCAAGGAAGTCGTGGGCACGGACGATGCCCGGGAGGGCATTACGGCGTTTATCGAAAAGCGGCCGCCGGTTTTCACCGGCCGATAACCAAGGGGGGATTTATGAGCAGTAACAATCCGACAAGAAAAGACAAGGTCATCATCGCCAACTGCAGCGGGTTCTTCGGAGACCGCCTGTCCGCCGCCGGAGAAATGGTGCAGGGCGGCCCCATTGATTTCCTGACGGGGGACTATCTGGCCGAACTCACCATGGCGATTCTTTTCGGTCAGAAAATGAAAAAGCCCGACACCGGTTATGTGGCCACGTTTTTAAAACAAATGGAGCAGGTGATGGGGGAATGCCTCGATAAGGGCATCCGGGTGGTTTCAAACGCCGGTGGCCTCAATCCCCGGGGGCTGGCCAATGAACTCCAGAAAATCGCGGACGCACTGGGTCTTCATCCGAAAATCGCCTGCATTGAAGGCGATGATCTTCTGGGGCGGCTTCCCGATCTGCAGGAAAAAGGCGAGGCGTTTGTTCACCTGGATAAAGGCATCAGCCTCAAGGACGCAGGGGCCATGCCCATTTCAGCCAATGCCTACCTGGGCGGATGGGGTGTTGCGGAGGCGCTTTCACAAGGGGCGGATATTGTGGTGGGCGGCCGCCTTGCCGATGCTGCGGTGGTGATGGGTCCCTCGGCCTGGTGGTTCGGGTGGGATCGCAGGGACTGGGACAGGCTTGCCGGCGCCGCTGTTGCCGGTCACATCATCGAATGCGGCGCACAGGCCACGGGGGGCAACTACTCCTTCATCCATGAGGTGCCGTCGTTTATCAATGTCGGCTTTCCCATTGCCGAAATTTTTGCAGGCGGTTCCTGCGTGATCACCAAGCATCCGGGCACCGGTGGGTTGGTATCGGTGGATACGGTCAAGGCCCAGCTCCTTTATGAAGTGAGAGGGCCGAAATATCTGACGCCGGATGTGGCAGCCCGGTTTGATACCATTGAAATTTCACAGGAGGGGCCGGACCGGACCCGGATCACCGGCGTAAAGGGGGAGCCGCCTCCCGAAACCACCAAGGTCTGCATCAATAATGCGGGCAACTATCGAAATTCAATGACCATCATTCTTACGGGACTCGATATCGAAAAAAAGGCAAAAATCTTCGAGGAGGCATTGTTCGACAACCTCGGGGGCCGGGGCAATTTCGCCGTGGAGGATGTGCAGCTCATTCGATCCGATAAGGAGAACCCCCGGTCAAATGACGAGGCCTTTGCCTATCTGCGCGTGTCGGTGATGGACCCGGACGCTAAAAAAGTCGGTCTGTTTTCCGCCAAAATCGTGGAGCTGGGCCTGGCCAACATCCCCGGTTTCACGGCAACCGCTCCGCCCACCAAGGGCGGCCCCGCCATTACCCACTGGCCGACGCTTGTCTCCACCCGGCATATCCGGCAGAACGTCATGATGGACGGGCAATCCATTATCGTGGATGCCGCGGCGCCGGATGACCGGGCAACGGTTTCGGCCCCGGCCCCGGTTCCTGAAGCCCGGGAAGTGGCCATTCCGCCGGCGCCCCGGGGAAAAACGGTAAAAATGGCCCTGGGCCGTGCTTTTGCCACGCGCTCGGGCGACAAGGGCGGAAACGCCAATCTCGGGATATGGGCCAAAACCCCGGAAGCCTTCGCCTTTTTGCGGGCATTTCTGACCACGGCAAAATTAAAGGAACTTCTTGCCGACTTGAGCGAATTTGAGATGGAGCGCTATGAATTTGCCAATCTCCTGGCCCTTAATTTTTATATCAAAGGCATGCTCGGAGAAGGCGTGGCCGCTTCGCTGCGCAGCGACCCCCAGGCCAAGACGCTTGGCGAATACCTGCGGGCAAAAATCATCGAGATGCCAGAAGCGATCATCGAAAAAAAGGCGACGTAAAAAATTGACTACGAGCGGGATTGAGTCAAATAATCATACTTATCAGCAACTTCCCTGAAGCGACTGACTGTGAAAAGACCGCGAAACGCGATAAACCGCTTTTTGCGAACCGGCAAGTAAAAAAGGGTTTACAAGATTTCATTCTTGTAAACCCTTGATGTTTAATGGTAGGCGCGATTGGAGTCGAACCAACGACCTCTACCGTGTCGGGGTAGCGCTCTAACCAACTGAGCTACGCGCCTGTTTTTATCGATGCTGGTGTGTTACCATCAAAGCGGTTTTACTGTCAAGAAAAATTAAAAACCTGTTCCGATAATTCAATATATTGATATTCATGATAAAAATTAGGATTCATCGGGTTTTCGATTGTCTTTGCGGCACTGATATCGGGCGGCATCATCACGGACGTGACGGGGATTATATTGCGGCTGTTCCTGATTACTTCAACTGGAACGACGGATGATACCCGATGAATCAACGGCGGCTGGAACATCCGGATATAAAAAAGGGGGCTGTTTTTCAACAGCCCCCTTTTGCAATTAGATAAAATCCAAAACCGGATCTATTGATTTATTCTTCGGGTGTGGCGTCCATAAGCTCGACAGGTTCCGAGAATTCATTGTTCTGGCGACCTTTCTCCTTGCCCGGATCCAGACCCTTGATCTTTACATAGACCGTTCCGAGGTCATAGCCGTCTACGCAATCAAAGCATTCTCCCATCGCTTCTTCGAAGGCGGCGGCAAAATCCGCGTCGACAATCGCTTTATCGATCTCAAGCATATAATCCCCATCGCCAAGATCCGTAAACACCAGGCCTTCCAGTTCATCGGCGGTGCCGTAATCCAATTCGAGCTCTATTTCACCATCCATACACGCGTCACATTCGGGATCTTCAAGGTCCATATAATATGTGGCCGTGGTAAAGAACACCACGGAAAACTTGGTGGCGCATCCCTCATACGTGCAGGCTTCCCATTCCGCCAGAATCGTTGTTCCATCGTGTTCGGCGGATACATTAAACGGAGCAGGAACATCACCTTTAAAGGGCGCGGCCACGGCCAGGCCGGAAACAAAAACCAGTGCCAGTGCGATGATCAGAATTCTTGTCTTCATAAATTTCTCCTTTTTCTTAAATAAATGAGGTTGAAAAACCGTTTACATTGTCTGCCGGCATGAGACCGGATGAAAAAATGGATGTCGTACGCAAACAAGACAGCTTCCCCTATTTTGCTGGAAAATGCATACCTCCTTTCTTTTGCCGCGATATGAAAGATCGATATTTTCCGCCTCTCATAATCATGGGACATGATGGAAAGTTCCGAGCGGGAGGGGTTGTGCCCGAAACCTTCCATCACTCATTGTCCCTCCGAAACAACACGCTTTAATCGTAATCAATGCGTGCTGACCTAAAATATTTGCAAAAGGAATGCCAATTTTATAATTTTATACCGCTTGGATATAACAAGCGGCTGTTTTGGCACTTCCGCATTGCATCCACGACAAATCACCGACATTGATTCACGTTAAAATATTAATACATTGCAATAAGTTGTAGTTCAACAGCATATCGCGCCGACCACTCGGCCTCTATCTATGGATATAAAAATCAATATTTGAAAAAGAAAAAAAGCAGGTACCGCGATGGTGTCGAATCCCTGATGTGTATACTTTTGTATAAAAAAGTTGCACGATAAAGAACATTTTCGATTCCGCAACATCAGCCAAATATGAATATGCCTTAGAAATTTAAAAAAATTGTTGGGATATTGCGGAAAGACCCGAAACCCGTGCGGGAAGAAGGCTTGAAAAATCGGTTTTCACGTCATATGGTGATCAAACGGCAGGAAAATGAAAGGCCCGCGCAACCAACTAAATATACTGATATTTATGGTAAAAAAACAAATTTTTATTGGCTTTTTCTTTGCCCTTGCGGCAATGATATGCGGTGGCGTCATCGGGACGTTATTTTATCTGGTCCGGGACCTGCCCCAGATCCGGGCACTGGAATCCTATACACCCCCGGCCATCACCCGAATCTATTCCGCGGATCACGTTCTGCTGGCCGAACTTTACAGGGATAAACGGGACCTGATCCCCCTTGGCCGGATCCCGGCATATCTCCGCGAGGCCCTGCTCGCCACCGAAGACCGGCAATTTTATAACCACATCGGCATCGATGTCAAAGGGATCGCCCGGGCTCTGGTGCGGGATCTTCTGGCAGGTGAATTTGTCGAAGGTGCCAGCACCATCACCCAGCAACTCGCCAAAACTCTGTTTCTGACATCGGAAAAAACCATCACCCGAAAGCTTAAAGAGGCCGTGTTGGCCCTTCAACTGGAACGCCGCTATACAAAGGATGAAATCCTGACATTCTACCTCAACCAAGTTTATTTCGGCAGCGGGGCATACGGCGTAGAGGCTGCGGCCCGAATATTTTTCTCAAAATCCGCCAGTGAACTGAATCTGCCGGAATGCGCCCTGATCGCGGCCATGCCCAAGGCCCCGTCCGTGTTTTCACCCCTGGCCAACCCGGAGCTGGCGATCACGCGCCGCAATATCGTGTTGCGCCAAATGCTGACTGTCGGCGCAATCACACAAGATGACTACGACTGGGCCATCGAAACCCCTTATATCGCCATCCAGCGGCAAAAAACTTCAGGCGCGCCCTATTTTGTCGATTATATCAAAAAAATTCTGGAGGTCGAAATCGGCCCGGACAGGCTCTATCGGGCAGGACTGACCGTGATGACCACCCTTTCCCATCAGCTTCAGGAATATGCCGAGCAAGCCCTGAAAAAAGGAATATCCGAAATTGCGGATCGCCGGCGGAAAAACCACATTGCCGGGCCTGACCCCCAGGGCGCAATCATCACCATGGATGTCCGGACCGGCGGCATTCTGGCCATGGTCGGTGGAACCGATTATCATCGAAGTGTCTTCAATCGGGCGGTGGACGCCCGCCGCCAGCCCGGATCAGCATTTAAACCAATCGTCTATGCCACTGCAATCGAAAAGGGATTTCACCAGGGCATGCGCATTCTCGACGCGCCGGTGGCCTTTCCCGGCCCGACAAAAGGAGAGATCTGGCGACCGGAAAACTTTACCAAAACCTACCAGGGGGATATTACCCTGCGCCAGGCCCTGGCCTTTTCACAGAACATTCCAGCGGTGCGGCTCATCGAAAAGCTGGGGCCGGCCAGCGTGGTCGCAACAGCCCGGAATCTCGGGATCCAATCCGGGCTTTCCCCGTATCTCTCTCTGTCTTTGGGGACATCGGAAGTGACGGTGATGGAATTGACGGCTGCATATGCGGTATTTGCCAACGCTGGAACCGGGATCCGGCCATTCGCCATAGTCGAAGTGACCGATGCCGCCGGACAGACGGTATGGAAACCCGCTGCGGAAAAATGGATCGCCATGTCACGGCAGAGCGCGGCCATCATGACCAACATGCTGGAAGGGGCCATCCAGGAGGGAACCGGCGGAAGCGCCCGGCACCTTCCCTTTCCTCTGGCCGGGAAAACCGGCACCACCAGCCAATGCCGGGACGCTTGGTTTGTCGGCTTTTCCCCGTCAATCGCCGCCGGAGTCTGGGTGGGGTGCGATGACGCCACATCACTGGGACCTCTTGAAACCGGTTCCCGGGCGGCCCTGCCCATCTGGACGGATTTCATGGACTTGGCCCATAAAACCCTGCCATACCGTCATTTCGATATTCCCGACGACATCGTGATTTTGACCATCGATCCAAAAACCGGCGCGCCCGCCGACAAAGACGCCGGCGGGGTCCGGGCTTTTTTCCGTCGGGAAACCGCGCCGCAGCGATAAAATCTGATTTTTTAATGTTTTGAATCAATTGGTTCTTGATTTTACAAAACGGCGGGGATACAAACGCGCCTATGATCCGGAAAGCCACCATAGACGACATCAAAACCATTCATGCCCTGCTGAAATATTTCGGGGCAAAGGGCGAGCTTCTCCCACGACCCTTGAGCCGCCTGTATGACCATGTCAGGGATTTTATCGTCTATATCGAACCGGAAAGCGGCGCTATCCTCGGATGTTGCTCCTTGCAGTTCTGCTGGGAGGACCTGGCCGAGATCCGGTCCCTGGCCGTTAATGAAGACCGGTTCGGGCAGGATATCGGGACGAAGCTGCTGGAGGCCGCGTTTGAAGAGGCCCGGAAATACAAAATCAAAAAACTCTTCACCTTGACCTATAAACCCGCTTTTTTCAAAAAATTCGGGTTTATCGAAATCGACAAATCCGATCTTCCCATCAAAATATGGGCGGACTGCATCCATTGCGTGAAATTCCCGGACTGTGATGAAACCGCCATGCTCAAGGAACTTGATTGAAGCCCGATCACGTATAGATCAGATTGAACCTCAACGGCGGATGCACCCATGTGCCGGGTTTGGGAAGAATCAACTGCTGTTCGACGGTCACCCAGAAATTTTCAGGCTTGACCTCCCGAAGTTTGCCGTCTTCCGGCGGAAGCGCGTGCTGGGTGAGGGCGTAGCGTGTCTGAAAGATAAAAACGCCTCCCTGCCCCGCCTTGGCGATCATATAGTGCCGCCGGAATTCCGTCACGGACATGGCATGGTTTTCCGCTGCCGCGCTGATTTCCTTTTTATTGAGCTTCATCAGCACGGTTTTTGACGTTCCCTGTTCGCTGTAGCGGATCAAGGCCCGGGCTTCACTGCTGGCGGCATACACGGTGGATATGTAGGGGACCCGCCGCAGATACTGGGAGGCGACGATGGCGGCGGTCCGACGCCCGCCGATCATGTCGGGGAGACAGTGATACTCGAAAAATTTCTTCTGAAGATCTTCCGCGTATTTTTCACCTTTCTCATACAAGTCCTTGGAAACATAGCGCAGATACCGCGCCAGATCTTCAGCCGCATCGGTGATGGGCCAGTCGACCCGGACATGAAAATGGGTGAGACAATAACGGTTCCGGCCTTCCACCTGCACGGGATCATACTGGATCAGCAGGGCGTAATCCACCGGGAGCAGTTCATTTAAAAAATTATTGAAGTGGGCCGCTTCCAGGCATTTCTGGGTCCGCTCAAAGGCTGCGTCCAGGGGCAGGGTCCCGGATCTTAACAGATTGGTTTTGGTTATCTTGTTGCTGCCGTAAAACCGGATATATTTTTTGTGGATATCGGGAATGATATCTTCAAAAAATATCACCAGAAAGGAATTCTGGCATTCATATTCGATCTTTGGAACCCGGGCCCGGGGCTTTAATTCGCGTCGTTCCACAAAGGGGTAGGGCTGATTGCGGGCGTTGAAATTGGCAAAGGATTCCACCAGGGCCTTTTCGATGAGAAACTGATCCAGATCGTCGCGCAGTAAATTATAATACGATCTCCTGAGCCGGTCTGAAAGACTTAAATCGTCCCTGTGTCGCCAGTACAATGCGCACTCCGAATAGCTTTGAGGTTTAATAGTAGACTACACGGGTGCTTACCATTTTATAGAGCAATAGTCAACCGGAATAATTCATGATCCATTGTTGATTCTTTCGGCCCACCGGTAAATCGCCTCCCGGAAGTAGACGGCCAGTCCCACAATAACCATGCTGGCAACAAGTGTCGCCACATAGATACCGTACTTTCGATCAAACAGCGCATCCCCCTGAAGACTCAGCATCAGGGTGCCCGGGATTCTGCCGAGGCCCGCCAGAAGGATGAACAGATTAAAGGGCAGCCGGGTCACTCCCAGAAAAATACAGAGATAATCTTTGGGGAATCCCGGAAAAATAAAAAAAATCAATAAAACGACGACACCCTGCCGAGCCACGAACAGATCCATTTTATCCCGCTGGGCCGGCGGTATCCACCTGCGTATCCATTTTTTCCCCAGCAGCCGGCCGATCCAGAAATTAATGGCCGATCCCAGGGTCAGCCCGATGCTGGAATAGACGAATCCCGGCAGGGTACCGAACAGATAGCCGCCGATAAACCCGCTGATTTCGCCCGGCACGGGCGCGATGACCACCTGAAGCACCTGAATCAGAATAAAAACAAACGGCACGGCCGCGTCCCAGGAAGCGATAAACCGCTGAATACTTTCCCGGTCCGTGAGGATACCGTAGAATTTCAGGAGGGGATCGAGCACCAGGAAAACGCCGGCGATGCCTCCCGCCGCCAGCAGCGCCAGGAGCACATACCGACCCGCCTTTGACTTTTTTTCAGGCATGAATGACTTATCCCTTAACCCCTGCCCAAAAAAACAAAAAATGGCTATGCCGCTTTAGCGGATCGCTCCAGCGCGGCAACCCCCGGCAGGACCTTGCCTTCCATGAGATGCAGAAAAGCGCCGCCGCCCGTGGAAATATAAGAAATCCGCTCACTCATTCCAGACGCCTCAACGGCCACCACCGTGTCCCCGCCGCCGACGATGGTCAGGGCATGGGCATTGACCATACTGTTGACCATGGCCATGGTCCCCCGGCTGTAGGCATCCATCTCAAACAATCCCATGGGCCCGTTCCAGACAATGGTTTTGGCGTCAGAAAGAACCTGGGAGAAAAGCAGAGATGTGGCCGGACCGATATCTAATACCATCCAGTCCTTGGGGATCTCCTGCACGGAAACGATTTTAACCGTTGCATCCGGTTCCGGCCGGTCCGCCACCACCGCGTCCACCGGCAGATAGAATTTGACCCCTTTTTCGTTTGCCTGCTTCATGATCTCGCCGGCTTCGGTCACCAGGTCGGCTTCCACAAGGGACTTTCCCAGTTCAAGGCCCTGGTGCTTTAAAAACGTGTTGGCCATGGCCCCGCCGATGATAAACTTGTCCACCAGGGCGATCATGTTCTTTAACGCCCCGAGCTTGCTCGACACCTTGGCCCCGCCCACAACGGCCGCCAGGGGCCGGCGCGGATTTTCCATGGCCTGCTGGAAATACTTGAGTTCATCGGCCAGGAGAAACCCGGCCCCGCACTGCGGCGCGAATTTCGTGACCGCGTCCACTGATGCGTGTTTCCGGTGGCTTACGGCAAAGGCATCGTTGATGTAGATGTCGCATAACTTACCGAGTTCTATAGCAAATTCATCACCGTTTTTCTCCTCCTCCGGATGAAAGCGGAGATTTTCCAGAAGAAGGATCCGGCCGGGAGCCAGGGCATCCACCATCTTTTTGACCGCCGGCCCGATGCAGTCCGGTGCCATGACAACTTCTTTTTCAAGCAGTTGCCCCAGCCGCGCGGCCACCGGCGCCAAGGAATATTTTGCCGCGGGCGCACCCTTTGGCCGACCCATGTGGGACATGAGGATCAGGGCGCCGTTATGTTCCAGCACGTATTTCAAGGTCGGCAGCACCGCCTGAATCCGGGTGTCGTCGGTGATGTTTTGCCGCTCATCCAGGGGCACGTTGAAATCGACCCGGACCAGCACTTTTTTTTCTGTCACGTCCATTTCCCTGATGGATTGCATGGCGATATACTCCTTAATTTATTAAATTTTCTTTTGTTTTTGATGAAGCTGTTTTTTCCGGG
>Ga0351954_1009_pt1 | contig 21927 bp, 18 predicted proteins | sample BONcelT113001D13_FD_205813 | JGI IMG/M metagenome (GOLD analysis project Ga0351954, IMG submission 205813) | Enriched cells from coal bed in the Powder River Basin, Montana, United States - BONCAT cells T11 rep3 HSBNCT.T11.300.1.D13 ...
CGATCCGCCGGCCGTTTAACACTTCCCCGGCCGCCGTCAATGCGCAATCCACCGCTCCCCGGGCCGCCGGCCAGACATTGGCGTTGATGGGGGTGAAGGTGTCGATGCAGTAATACCCGGAAAGCACCGACGGTTCCCGGGGAGGCCGGGTCTTGTTGCGGATGGGAAATATATAAGGATAAAGGGATTTTCCCGGCGGCAGGTCCGCGCAGGCCTTTCGAAGATAACTGACAAAGGCCGGATCATGCACCGCATGGAGATGGCTGTCGGCAAACGGCCGCGGTGCGATGGGCGTAAACAGGCCGCTGGGCTCCAGTTCGGCCAGAATGCTTCTCACCCGCACCGGCGATTCCACATACCCGCGCTCGTGAACATGATGGATCTCATGCCGGGGGTTGACGATCAGCGCGATCTGGTCCGTTGACCGGCCTTCCACCGATGCCCGGACCGCCGCGGGCTTGACATACCGAAAGGGCCGCAGGGAGACCGGGTCCTCCGTAAAGGATGCCGTTACCCGGTCGACGTATTCAGGGGGGCAGTATTCGGCGTATTTGCGTTCCAGAATCGCCCGCACCACTTTGCGGGCAAACGCCCGGCGCAGCGGCAACTGGGCGTCCAGACCGTCGTATACCAGATGGGGCATGCAGGTATCGCCCTCCTTGACGGGCAGTTCATACCCGGAATTAATAACGGGTCTGGCGCCGTAGCGCTCGTAAAAACGCAGGCGGGAACGGTTTTCGGCCAGCAGGGCCGCATCCGGGCAGGCTTCGACCGTATCCGGCAGGCATTCAAAAAACAACCCCTTGACGATTAACGACTTGGCCTCCTGTCGCACGCGGTCGTAAAGGACGCCGCCGATCCCGCCGCCGGTCCGGCCGGATGCGGTGGCAAGCCAGTCCAGAAACGCAAAACCGATCTCCGGCTCGTGCAGCAGGGCGGCAAATCCCAGAACCTTACCCCGGATGCTCTCGGCCACGAACAGGACCAGACGGAACCGCTGCTTGAAAGGGTTGCGCAGTTTTTCGCCGATCAGGGCGATTTCCGTCTCGGAAATATCGGCAAACCGCCGGCGCAAAATTTCCTGAACCTGGGCAAGCCGCTCCCGGTTGGCCGGTACAAAATCATCGTAAATGCGTCGGATTCTCAGCATAGGGGACTCAATGTCATCATATTCAAAACATTAAAAACAATTTGTTCAACGATACCTGTATTCAACCGCCTGGTCAAGAATACGCAAGACGATATCGTCAAAAGACAGGCCAGCCCGAGCCGCGGCCGCGGCGAACCCGGCATCCGGCGACAGACATGGATTGGTGTTGACTTCCAGTATCCACGGCCGCCCGGCTTGGTCCACGCGAAAATCCACCCGGGCGTATCCGGCCAGGCCGAAAGCCTTCCAGCACCGGAGGGCCAAAGCCTTTAACACGCCGATCAGAGGGACATCCCGGTCATCAAAATCAAAACACCGGGGTGTGTGCCGGAACTCATAGGAATCTTCATCCCACTTGGCCCGGTAATCGACAATTTTAGGCTTATCCGGAGCAAAACCCGCGAAAATAATTTCCGCCGGCGGCAACACCTCCGGCCCGTCGATTCCCGTCAGAATCGACAGATTAAACTCGCGACCGTCGATATAGGTTTCCGCAAAACATGCCCCGCCCAGGGCCGTCGCGCGTAACCGGAGAACGGGCCATATCCCGGCCCGGGTTTCTTCGACCAGACCGTCGGCATCCAGGCCGATGGAAGCATGTTCCCACACGGATTTGATGATCCAGGTGATGATCTCGTCTTCCCTTGCGGATTCAAAGTTCCCGGCAACCAAAGATCGACGTCCCGGAAACGGCCCCTCCCAGGTTGCCGTGGGCAGACCATTGGCGACCATACGCTCCTTAGCCATGATTTTGTTGGATGTTTCCAGAATGGCCGCGGCCGGCGCCCCCGTATAGGGGATTTCCCATGAATCGAGGCAAAACGGCACCAGATGGATCAGCGCCCCCTGCCCGTTAATGGATTCCACCAGATTAAACACCACATCCGGCTTTTCCGCTTCTATCCGACGGTGCAGTGCATCCAGGTTCAATGTACACGGCAATGCAACGACATCATGGCCGAACCGTTTCAGGGCGGCCGAAACCGTCTCCGCCTGCACCAGGACATCGGCGGCGTCAGGCGCGGCCGCATCGGGAATATCATCATGTAAAACGGCGATCCGCATGATTATTGCCCCGATACCCGCGACATCGCGGACAAAAGAATCCGGTCGATTAGGGTCTGGTAGGGAATACCCGCCAGATTGCAGATGATGGGCAGATCCGAATGATGGGGATGAATGCCGGCAAGGGGATTGACCTCCATGAACTGCGGACGGCCCTCTGCATCGCACCGGATATCTACCCGACCCGCGTCCCGGCAGCCCAGAACCCGCCAGGCGGACAGGGAAACGGCTTCGGCCTCGGCCGCAACCGGGTCCGCGCCCGGCGCCATCAGCCGATACGTCACCCGGTCCACAAATTCTTCCTTGTTCACATAAGAGTAAACTCCGGGTTCGGCGGTCTCTTTAAGGTGGACTTCCATGGCGCCCAGAATTTCGGCGTTATCGCCGGTACCGACAATGCCCACGGTAAATTCCCGGCCCGACAGATACGGCTCGATGATGGCGGGCTGATGATAAATCCGGATGCAGCGTTCGCATGCCTCGGCCAACACGGCCCGTTCACGAACGATGGATGCCGGGGATATGCCTTTTCCGGTCCCTTCGGCCACCGGTTTAACAAAGTACGGCGGATCAAAGACGACCGCCGCCGCGTCGCCGGCCCGGTCCACGACTAAAAAATCGGCGGTGGCAATGCCCGCGTCCCGGATCACCCGCTTGGTCATTCCCTTGTGCAGGGTCAGGCTCATGACCAGGGGATCGGAAAAGGTATAGGGAATCCGGTAGAGATCCAGCAGGGCCGGGACCAGGGCTTCCCGGCCGATGCCGTGCATGCCTTCGGCGATATTAAACACCAGATCCCATCGTTTTCCGGCGATCAAGGCCGCGGCAAGCTGCCGGGCATGCCCGATGCGCGCGGGCCGGTGGCCCAGTTCGCCGATGGTTGATTCAATGGCCGAGATGGTATCATCCCGGTCGAATTCGGCGGTCTCGTCCTCGGTGTACCCCATGGCCAGATATTCGGACCGCAGGTCGTATGTTATGCCGATGTTCAATTCCATCTTTCCATTCTCTCAAATATAATAAAATGGGGATGCGGCGGCTTAAAACGGCCCGAACACGCATCCCCGGATATATCAATTATTGAATATAGGCCGTATCCCCATGATCCGGATACCGGAAAACTTTTCCCTCGTAATTAGTCAAAAGCAGGTCTCCGTTGTCACAGCCGGCCGTGTAATCAGGCATCAGCGGGATCTTGCCGCCGCCGCCGGGGGCGTCCACCACGTAGGTGGGAACGGCATAGCCGCTGGTAAACCCTCTCAACCCACGGATGATTTCAAGCCCCTTGGCCACGGGCGTCCGGAAATGCGCGGACCCGGCAATGGGATCGCATTGATACAGGTAATACGGTTTGACGCGCATTTTCATCAAACGCTGCATCAGGGTTTTCATGGTCTCCACATCATCGTTTACGCCCTTGAGCAGCACGGTCTGGGACCCCAGCGGAATACCAGCGTCGGCCAGCATGGTGCACGCCCGCTGGGATTCGATGGTGCATTCATCCGGATGCGTAAAATGGAGGCTCATCCAGAGAGGGTGATACTTCTTTAAAACACGCACCAGCTTCTGGGTGATCCGCTGGGGCAACACCGCCGGAATTTTCGTTCCGATCCGCACGATCTCCACATGGGGGATCTGACGGAGCCGGGACAAAATCCAGTCCAGCCGGTCATCTCCCAGCATCAGCGGATCGCCGCCCGAGAGCAGCACATCACGCACCGAGTGTGCATTACGGATGTACTCGAACGCCGCTTCAAGCCGCGCGCGGCCGGGCAGGATGGAACCATGTCCCACCACCCGGGAACGGGTGCAATACCGGCAGTAGGTCGAACAAAAATCCGACAGCAGCAAAAGGACCCGGTCCGGATAGCGGTGAACCAGGCCGGGAACCGGACTCTGGTGCTCCTCACCCAAAGGATCGTCTGCTTCGCCGGGCATCCGCATCAGTTCCTGGGGCGTCGGGATTACGGTCCTGCGCAGGGGCTGATCGGGATCGGTCGGAGAAACCAGGCTCAGGTAGTACGGCGTAATCCCTAGCGGCAGCTTGACATCGGCATGAAACAGGGCCCAGTGCTCGGGCTCCGACAGCGATATCATGGTCGAAAGCTGGGACGCGCTGCGAATCCGGTTGCTTGCCTGCCAGCGCCAGTCATTCCAGAGTTTGGTGGGTATGGCGTGAAAAAACCGTTTTCGAAAAGCGCGGACGGCGGGGCTTGATACCCCGGTGCGATGGGCGGGGAAACGGACAATTTGTCCCGGTTGGGTCAGGACGTGGGGGGAATCCTCAAAAAGCCTGATCGGCCTGGTACCCGGAGGTTCGTCTTCGTTCTCCTCCACCGGGCATGAGGGCGCCGCTGTTGCAACATTCTGAAACGGGGCCGTAACGTTTGTCATCTGCATGCTCCTTAAAATTTTTCGAGTTTGGTTCAAGCCATTAGAACCCGCCGAAAAATCAGCCTGATTCTATTTACGCAGCCTGGTTCTATTGACGAAATATAAAGATCTATTTTCAAAATGCAAGAAAATATGTATGGCCTGAAAAATATTTTTCTGGGTCTTGATTTCTGGACTAAAAAAAGGAATCATGATAGATAGTTATAAAAAGGAACCCGCCGGGAAAAATCGCCTGGGGGAATCCCGGAAAAAGATAAAAACAGCGGTCGCACCTCTTTCTTTTTTTACGGACAGGGGTTAAGGATCACGACGCTAATGCCCGAAAAGACAGGTTTGCCTGACAGATGAGACACCGCCATTATTATTTTATCCGACACGCGCTCCCGGTCAATGATGCAGGACCATTCCACCTTTCCATTTATGACAGGGACATGCTCGGAAAGGTCGACGAACCCCTGTCCGAAAAAGGGAAACAACAGGCGAAAGCCCTGAAAAACACCATGTACAACCTCGGCATTGAACGCATTGTCTCCAGCACCCGGAAACGGGCCATGGAAACCGCCGCCATTATTTCCGCGGCAACCGGCATTCCCTATGACACGCGATTCGTGCGGCTGGACGAAATCTCTTTGGGCAGCATCCCGGTCACAAAAAATATCCTTATGCGCACGGTGATGTCACGGCATTGGCCGGCCATGATGCACAGGCTGATGGATCAGGCCCTTATTTTCGGACTGACCTTGTATTATTTTTTCATGTGGCGCATTGGAAAAACCCGCGGCGGAGAGCGCCTTTCCGAAATCAACCGGAAGGTAGACGAAATGCTGAGGGTACTCGACGCCCTGCCCGAAACGCGGATCGCCGTTGTGGGTCATGCCGGATGGATTTCTTTTCTGGCGGTAAAGATCATGGGCGGATCATTGTGGCATTTTATCCGGCTTTCCCGATTGGATAACTGCGCCATCACCCGTATTGATGCCAATGGTCGGGGAAATTATGAAATTCGATATTTTGCCAGATCGCCGCGCTCTCTGCGCTGAAACCGGCGACGCAGCCAACCCGGAAACCAAAACAGTAAATTGACAAAACCACGCCGATTATGGCATTTTGCTTTTTGAACCTTTTCAATTCCCTGCCGGGAAAACAGACTACGGAAAAAACCTTTTTTCGCGACCGACGTTTATGGCATCCATAATGCAAATCAGGGAGGGCCAGATGAAACCGCTGAAAATAAAAATATTCACTTATTTTACGCTCAACATCAATCCGCCCAACGAGATCCAGATCAACCAGTGGCTGGCCGATCATCCGGGCATCGAGATCGTGAACATGCTCCAGTCCGAGTCCATGACCACCACAAAGGACAACATTGAACGCAACCTCAGTATCACCATTGTCTACCGGGAATAACGGGAATAGCGCTCAAATCTTTAATCTTGAAAATTTCCGATGAATTTTTCCGCATCGCCATCTTGTGCCGGCGATAACGCGTCGGCCAACGCCACCGAAACCGCCACCATCGTGGTGGTCACCATTGTTCAGTTTCTGACTCCCTTCATGTTCTCGGCTGTGGGCGTGGCCCTGCCGGCCCTGGGCACGGAATTTTCCGCCAACGCCGTGCAACTCGGCCTGATCGGCATGGTCTATACCCTCGGCATCGCCCTGTTTCTGCTTCCGGTAGGTCGATTTGCCGATATTTACGGCCGAAAAAAAATATTTATCGGCGGAACCGTGGTGATGATCGCTTCCACCGTGACCCTTTCCCTGGCGCCAAACATCGAGCTGTTCATCCTGTTTCGGTTCCTCCAGGGCATGGGGGCCGCCATGATCACCGCCACCAGCCTGGCCATCCTTTCCTGTGTGATCCCGGCCCACCGCCGGGGCCGGGCCATGGGCATCGTGGTCTCCGGCGTGTATGTCGGCCTTTCCGCGGGGCCGACCCTGGCCGGGCTGATGATTTCCTACCTGGGCTGGCGCTGGATTTTCTATACGGCCGTGCCGGTGGAACTGCTGGCAATGGCCATTGCCGTCTGGAAACTGAAAGGCGAATGGGCCGACGCCCGGGGAAAACGCTTTGACGCGTTCGGCAGCCTGATCTACATGGCGGCCCTGTTTGCCCTGATTGCCGGAATCACCCAACTCAAGACCATGCCCGAGGCCAAATGGATGGCCATCGCCGGTCTGGCGGGACTTTTGATTTTCCTGTTTTACGAATCAAAAAGCGACTCGCCCATCATCGATGTGGGGCTTCTGGCGACCAACCGGACTTTTTCCCTGAGCAACGCGGCCACGCTGATTAATTATACGGCATCCTTTGGCGTTGTCTTTTTCTTCAGTATTTACCTGCAGACCATCCGGGGCATCCCGCCCAAGACCGCCGGTTTCATTCTGGTGGTCCAGCCCGTGATCCAGGCAATGCTTGCGCCCCTGGCGGGCCGGCTTTCCGACATCCGTCCGCCGGCCCGCATCGCCACTTTCGGCATGGGACTCTGCGCCGCCGGCCTTGCCGTGGCGGCCGGGGTGACGGCCGACACATCCATGATGATCATATTTATTGTTTTGATCCTGCTGGGCATCGGCTTCGGGTTTTTCTCCACCCCTAATACCGCGGCCATCATGGCCAGCGTTCCGCCCGTCTACTATGGAACAGCGTCCAGCCTGCTGGCCACCATGCGCGCCATGGGCATGCTGGCCAGCATGACCATCATCACCGTGCTGCTGTCGATTTTCATGGGCCGCGAATCCATCACACTGGAAACCGGTCCTGCGTTTATCACCGCCATGCGCTGGTCATTTCTCATTTTTGCCCTGATGAGCATAGCGGGCATCGCCTGTTCCCTGGGCAGGATCACCCCCCGGCCTGAGCATCGCTATCCTTCGGAGCCGCCGAAAGGGTGCCGATAATAATGGATATGACTGTTTCTGCCTGTCACAACGCCAGTTCGATCAGATGGGGACCTTCCTCGGCCAGGGCTTTTTCCAGAGCCAGTGCCATATCTTCGCAGGCGTCGACTGTTACCGAGGGAACCCCGTGGGACCGGCCGAGTTTTACCCAGTCAATGCCGGACAGATCAGTCATGCGGTTGGCGTTGACCCCGGGAGAGAGGTTGCCGGACCGGGCCATCTCCAGTTTCAAAATGTCATAAGACCGGTTCGAACAGATCAGCGTAGTGACGTTTAACCCTTCCCGTGCCTGGGTCCACAGAGACTGGATGGTGTACATGGCGCTGCCGTCAGCCTGGAAATCGATCACCGGCCGATCCGGGCAGGCCATGGCCGCGCCCGTGGCGCAGGGCGGCCCCTGGCCGATGGAACCGCCGGTCAGGGCCAGGAGGGTAAATTGGGGACAGCCGTTGATCAGAGCATGATAGGCCAGGCTGTTGGTAATGGCTTCTTCCACCACAATGGCGTTTTCCGGCTGCAGGGCCGCCAGCACCGCGCCGGCTTTTGACCCGTCCAGCCGGCCCGAAGGGATATCCGGCCGCCTGGAGGCCGACAAAACACGGGAATCTGGTTCATCCGGCGCGCAAACGGCATCGGCCAGCATGGAAAACGCGTCCACAATGGCGGTGTCCCCTCTTTCCATCACCAGCGATTCCTGAGAGTCGTTGATAAAAATACTCGGCAAGCCTTCATATCCGAAAAACGCCACGGGTGCGCGGGTCCCGAGACACAGGATTCCCTCATAGGGTTTCAATGCCTCTATGGCCATTTCCGGCAGATAAGGGATGCGGTGAATCTCCGGATACCCGGCGCCCTGTTCAAGTCGGGCCGGAAACGTATCATAAAACAGATCGCAGCCGGTTCTGGTTTTGATCCTGGCCGCCGTCATCAGGCCTTTTTCAGATAATGCCCGCCCGCCCAGGATCAAAGCGCAACGTTTTTCAGTCTTCAGCATGGCCGCGGCCTGTCCGATCCATTTTTCATCGATGCCGGAACGGTCGCCATCAGAAACGATAGCCTCGGAAGAGTCTGTTGTTTCCGCACATTCCGCCCATTGCAAATCATTGGGTGCGATCAGGGTGGCGATCTGGCCGTTTATGGCCCGGGCAACGGCTTCTTTTGTGTCGCGGCTGAAATTTCCCGGCGTTTTCACCGTGCGGTGCCAGTCGGACACGCTTCCGGCCAGGGCCTCGATATCCATGGCCAGCAGCGGATCAAAAGGGAGATGCCAGCTCGCATGCTCACCTACCACATTAAACATCGGGACCCTGGCCCGTCTGGCATTGTGAAGATTAGCGACGCCGTTGGCAAACCCCGGCCCCAGGTGAAGCAGGGTCATGGCCGGTTTTCCCGCCATCCGAGCATAGCCGTCCGCCGCGCCGGTGCATACCCCTTCAAACAGCCCCAGCACGGCCCGCATGCCGGCGACCTTGTCCAATGCGTTTACCAGCGGCATTTCCGTAGTGCCCGGGTTGGCGAAACAGACCTCAATGCCGGCCTTGACGGCGTATTGAATAATAAACTCCGCGTTATTCATGTAACACTAAACCTCCCTTATCTTTCCAACATCACTTTACAGCAATTGCTTGTTTTCATCGAAATTTTTTCTTTATGGCAACCGATTCAATCCATTCAACCACAGCGCACACAGAAAAATCAAATTTGACAGTAAAAACGGAATATTCTCCAGCCAACCAATCATTTTTTACCAACAATAATCGGCAATTCCGGCCCATCATCATCACCACATCATCACGACCGGCGAGCGACCTTGTTTGCACCCACAATCCCCCGCAGCACGATCAGCCCCTCGGTCAGCAGCCAGACGTTTAAGCCCATGACCAGTGACCCGATGCCGAAGAGCAGCCAGTTGCGGGTGATAAAATATTCCTCAATATTGAGCACCATGGCCCAGGACGTGATGGCCAGCATGAAGACCATGGGCAGAAACGTATAGACGGCCCGGATGTTTTTACGCACCAGATAAATGGTGATTGCCAGCAGGGCCAGCCCGGCCAGGAGCTGGTTGACGGTGCCGAAAAGGGGCCATAGCTTCAGGGCGCCCTTGCCGGTGCCGTCGTAAAAGGCCAAGGCCAGGGCCGTACCCACGGCGAACAAAGTGGCGATGGCATTGTTCGTCAACGGCTTTACCGCAACGGCCTTTCCCAATTCCACCAGAATATATCGCTGGATCCGCGTGGCTGTATCCACGGTGGTAGCGGCAAAGGAAACGATGAAAACCGCCATGATCGCCAGACAGAAGGAATGGGACAGCCCGATCCCCTCGACCATGTTGGCCGAACCGTAGATAAAGGCAGCCAGTTTGGAGCCCAGGCCGTCTGCGGCCTGCCAGGAGGCGTAATGGGTATTGAATGCCGCAGCGCCGGTATGCGCCTGGCCGTTGATATCAAGCCCCATTCCCAGGCCGGCGGTGCAGGCGACCACCACCAGGATGGCAAGAGCGCCTTCCATGAGCATGCTCCCGTAGGAAATAAACTGGGCGTCTGACTCACTGGCGCACTGCTTTGAAGACGTGCCCGAGCTGACCAGACAGTGGAACCCGGAAATGGCCCCGCAGGCGATGATCACGAAAATAAAGGGAAGCAGGGCCGGCGCGCCCGCCGGATCAACATGGATCGCGGGCGCCACCACCGTGGGCCGGGTCCATAAAATACCGGCAACGATCAGGCCCATGGCGATCATGAGCTGATGAGAATTGATGTAATCCCTCGGCTGAAGCAGCATCTGTACCGGCAGAAGAGAAGCGATAAGAGCATACCCGAGAACAATGATGATCCAGACGGAAAGAACGCCGACGGGTCCGATCCCTATCGCGGCGAGGTCCACCGGGACTACACTCCCCACCCATACAAAAACATACATCAGTGATACGGCCACGATACTGGGCCAGAAAATATTACCTTTTTTCCGGTAGACCCACCAGCCCAGAACCATGGCAATGGGGATTTCCGTCCAGACCGGAATCACGGACTGGGGATACATGGTAAACAGAATGGCGATGATCAAGCCGAAAACGGCGATAACGATCCAGAGTTCGAAAAAAATAATAAACAAAAACAGAAGCCGCACCAGGGGGCTGATGAGTTCGGCCGCCACATCGCCGATGGAACGGCCCTGCCTCCTCATGGAAACGATCAACGCCCCGAAATCATGCACCGCGCCGATAAATATCGTTCCAAAAATAATCCAGGCCACGGCCGGGACCCAGCCCCAGATCACGGCAATGGCCGGCCCCACAATGGGCCCCAGGCCGGCGATGGAGGTAAAGTGATGCCCGAAGAGCACATGCCGCGACGTGGGCACAAAATCGTAATCATCCCGCAGGGCGTTGCTGGGACAGGCATTTTCCGGCCGTATCCGGAAGATCCTGCGGGACAAAAACCGGCCGTAGGTATAATACGCCACCCCGAAAGCCCCTGCCGCAAACATGGCCAGAATCAACGCATTCATTTTCCGTCTCCTGCTTACATGATGCCGTCTGAGTCGCTGATGATGAGATGATGATTCGAAAAATTCCGGTCAAGTCCATAGCATCTTTTTACATAAAATTCTAATATTTTATCCGGTCCGTTGTAAAGGGGTCTATAAAGGGGTCACCTTGATTTGCGACTTATTGAAAAATCGGGATGCAACGGCGGGACCATGATGCCAAAAAAATACCTCAAAATTATAAGCTTCACCGCCAATAAATCACAAATCAAGGTTTGACCCCACATAATGCGTTGACAGTCAGGGATGCCGGGAATAAATTCCGGTTATCCGATCTATCCGCGGTCTTTTCATTTCAGGGAGGCTTATTCAAATGTCGGCCTGGGAAATTGCGGTGACCCGTCAAGTACGGCAAGGGGGAATAGCGCGTCATTTTACGGCGCCGATCAACGGGCTGATGAATTCACCGTCCGGTATTATCGCCTTATGATCTCGGTTGCCGCTTCTATTTTCATCCTGACCTACGTGGGCGTAGCCATCGGCCGGATACCGGGGCTGATGCTGGACCGGACCGGCATTGCCCTGCTCGGAGCCATCGCCATGGTGGTTTTCGGCGTGGTCACGGTGGGGCAGGCGGCGGATGCCGTGGACGTGTCAACGATCCTGCTGCTTTATGCCCTGATGATTGTCTCGGCCCAGCTCCGGCTCGGGGGTTTCTACACCTGGGCGGTCCTGAAAAGCACGGCCTTTCTGGACTATCCCCGGACCTTTCTGTTTTCCGTGATGGCGCTTTCGGCCGTCCTTTCCGCCGTTCTGGCCAACGATATTGTCTGCCTGGCCTTCACCCCGGTGCTGGCCGTGACCCTGCTCTCCGCCCGCGTCAACCCGGCGCCGTTTCTTATCGGCCTGGCCATGGCCAGCAATATCGGGTCGGCCGCCACCATCATCGGCAACCCGCAAAACATGCTCATCGGGCAGATGGGCCGTCTCGACTTCGGGCAATTCATCGGGTGGTGCGGCCCGCCGTCCATGGCGGCGCTGCTGGCCGCCTATCTGCTGATCTGCCGGCTTTACCGGGGTCGGTTTGCTGTTTCAGGACCGGGGCGGGAACTTTCCAAAAACGGCGTGTGGCCGGAGTTCAATGCCTGGCAGAGCGGCAAGGGGCTGATGGCCGCGGCCGTGCTCATGGTTCTTTTCTTTTCCCCGGTACCCCGGGAATATGCCGCCATCGGCGTGGCGGGGGTGCTGCTGTGCAGCCGGAAACTACGATCAAGGAGCATGCTGGAATTAATCGACTGGCATCTGATCACCCTGTTTTGCGCATTATTCGTTATTATCCAGGGAATTGTCGCCTACGATATCCCGGCCGCAGTAATCGCTCATCTGGGTCGATACGGCATTGACCCCGGCAACCTTTTCATTCTCACCGGCGTGTCGGCCGTCATGAGCAACATGGTCAGCAATGTGCCGGCTGTGATTCTGCTGATCCAGTTTATCGACCCCGCCGATCCATCGGCATGGCATGTTCTGGCGGTTTCTTCCACCTTTGCCGGCAATCTGATCATCATCGGCAGCATCGCCAACCTGATCGTCATTGAACAGGCCAGAAACTTCGGAATCGCGATCGGATTTAAGGAACACGCCCGTACGGGTATCCCCGTGACGCTGATATCTCTTGCCATCCTTTGCGGCTGGATCCTGTTGACAAGCTGATAGGACGCCTCCGGGTTTCGGCTTTGGGTGTGCCGGCGCTATCAACCGGCGACATCATGAAAATAGCCGTTCATGACCGGACGTGCCGTTTGAAAAAACTTCTTTTTACGATGGAAACTCCCGAAGCATTTCATGGATGCCTTTATGCATCTCGTACCAGAACTCATGGGCGGCGGCGTATTCATCTTTTTTGAAGCGATCGATCCATTGGTTCAGTTCGTCGTGGTTGTCGCCATCGATTTCTTTTTTGTTTTTCAAAAACGTAGAAACCATGTCGCGGACACGCCCGGGCTCCCAGAAAACAGAGGCGTTGCGGCTGGTAATGCGGCTTGCGGTCAGGCTTATGGATCGCAGAAACGCTTCCCCGCACCCGAAAAGATTTTCCACGATATCGGGTATCAGCGTTTCGGCCCAGGCCCGGTGGAAACGGCAGATCCCCATGCTGTCCACCATCAGCTCCTTGAGCATGCGCCGGGCATTTTCTCTTCCCAGTTCCCGGGGCGGTAAAAAATTCCGGCCGTAGTGCATGTAATATTTACCCGTTATGGCCATGGGCGCAAAGGCCCCGGGCGTCCAGTACTGGTTGGGAACAATCCAGCCCTGGCGGGCAAAGGCAGTGTATACAAACCGATCCAGCACCGCTGTTCCTTTTTCCCGCGCCAGACGGCGTGCAAATTTCCTGGCCCCGAACCCCAACGGTATTTTTCCGTCAGCCTGGCTCATCTGATCCAGCAGGGCCATGCCAAGTGTTGCATTGTGCAGGGAGTCTTTTACCACGTCAAAGTCCGCCATCTCCCATTTGGGCGCCTGGTTCACCCCCAGATCCCCGGGTTTCAGCAAACCATCGTCTATACAATCCATGAGCCATGCCAGGATGCCGCCGGCGGAAATGGCATCAAACCCGAGACGGTCGGCATGGTGGTTGAGCTGCTCGGCGGCCCGCTGGTCAAAGATGCCGCACAGCGGCCCCAGGGACTGATAGGGTTCATAATCTTTTTTATAGATGCCGTGCATTTTTTTGCAAACCGCCGCGCACGGTTCGCCGCAATTGCGCTGCTGCTTGGTTTGGATGGTCTCCTCGTTGAACTGTTTGAGGTAATGATTGACGATAAACCGCTGGTGAAGATCCCGGCGCGCTTGCTGACTCCAGTAGATGGTGCGGTAATTAAAGGCCAGAATATCGCCGTCCATTGTGGCGTAATTAACCCCGAAGGTGCCGCCCGTCTGAAGCTTCGGGTCGTAACGGTACTTGGTGGTGGCCTCCATATCCTTGGCCGCCATCCGCTGGTTGAATTTGTCTTCGAACCATTCGTCCGCCACGGAGCGATCACGGAAATCCTCATCAATATGGGTTCCGCCATATATGACGCCCACAAGACCATGCTCCTGAAACAGCTTGCTGCCGAAGCCGCCCCTGCCGGCCCAGGTATCTACCGGGGTAAGCACCCCCTTTTTTACCGGAGCCGAGGCAATGGCGCCGAAATCAGTATAACGGGCGGCCGGACCGGCGGCCAGAACCCGGGGATCCTTTTCATACCGCTCCCCGAACATCCGGATGGCCTCTTCCATCACGGCATAGACTCCTTTTCGGCCCTGGTCCCAGATCCGTTCGGCCGCGACCGGAACCAGTTCCAGCCCGATTTCTTCGCCGTGGCTGCGGTTTAAGTACAAGAGCGAAGGCTGCGGGGCTTTGCCCATGAGGCTGAGCATGTTGATGCCGAGGTTATCAAAAACCAGGGCCGCCCCGCCCATGGAGGAGATGTAAAAACCGTGCCAGCAGGGAGAAATCCCGGCAAATATGAGCCGGTTGGATCCGGGAAACACGGAGCCGGCCAAGAGCCCGGCGCCGATGGTCAGGGCATTATGCTTGAAGGCCAGATGAATCCCCATATCCACGGGGCCGAAAAAATCGCCCACACGGTAACGCTGCATGCGGTAAAACCCCGTGGCGGCATCTATCATCAGCACTTTGAGTTCATGTTTTTTATCAGACATTTCGACCTTCTCCTGACCGTCCCATGCCTGTATAACGCGGTTGGCGCAATGGTTGCCGTTGGAAATAACGATACCAATATTACCGGCGATCTGCCTGGTACACATATAGAAACGCCGCCGAAATAACCCGGCGGCGTTTCATCACATTGACTATCAGAAGATCCTTGCCAAACGCCAATTTTAACGGAAAGTAGACTCCGCCTTTACCCCTTCATTTAAAATAACGATTTCCACCCGGCGATTCTGCTGCCGCCCGGCTTCGGTATCATTGCCGGCGACAGGAAAACGCTTGCCATAACCTTTAATGGTGATCCGTTCCGGTGGAACCGCCGCATTAATAAGCGCCCGGCGAACGCTGTCCGCTCTTCTTTCCGATAGCCCTAAGTTATACTCATCACTTCCCCTGCTATCGGTATGGCCTTCAACCAATGCATTCCGGTTTGGATTATTTAAAAGAAAATCCGCCACTTTCTGAATGGTCCGGACGGCGCCCGGCTGGAGTTCGGCCTTTGCGGTTTCAAACAGAACATCACCAAGTGTGAGGACGATCCCCCGGTCGGTTTGCTTGGCCTGCAACTCCTCCAAATCCTGCTGTAATTTTAGAAGCTCTTCTTTTGCTCTTTCAGCTTCAAGGCTTGCCTGCTCTGCTTTCATCGCCTTTTGTTCAGCGAGTGTCCTCATCTGATCCGCCTCAGTTCTGGCTTGCGCTGCCTCCTGCACCTTCCGGTCAGCCAATTGAAGGGCCTGATCCGCCTCAGAAGCTCTCTGCTCGGCCTGCCTGCGCGCTCTTTCGAGCAGTAAAGACTCATTCTCTTTAGTTAATAGATCAATGCTATTTTCAGCCATCTTTTTATCAGATTGCGCCACCGCGACCTGAACCTGACGATACGCCCGGTTGGCTTCTCGCTCCATACTTTTAACATTTTGTGCTTTTTCCGCTTTTTCCAGGGATTTTTCAGCTTCATAAAGGGCGACAGCCGCATTTTTTGAGATATCAGGATTATTTTTTGCTTCCAGATAAGAAGCCCTTGCCTTTGCAAGAACCGGATTAGTTTTAGGTGTTGCGCAACCCGCTATCAGAAAAAAAACCATAAAAGGCGCAACCCATACGATAAATCTCAGCCTGACCTTTAAATTCATATTTTTCATTGATATATCCTCCTCTTTAATCTTTATACCAGCATGATTATCTATCAAATTTATTCCAACTGTTATTGCGTTCGGTCTATTTCCTTGCGCAGCGAATCGATATTGTCCTGCATCTTTTGCGATAACTCCTTTGACTTTTCAGCCCTTGTAACGGCTTCCGCCACCTGCGCATCCAAAATAGCATCTTCAGCCATTTGGTAAGCTTCTTCATGGTTTCCTTTGGCCATGAATTCCTTTGCTTTTGCGATTTTTTCCTGCGCGTGCCTGATGTCTAGCGGCGCGTAGGACAGGGCATCGGCTTCTATCGCCCTGCTGACCGCCATTTCCGCGTTAGATATTACATCATGCGGCGGCTTTATTTTCGACCCGCACCCTGCAACCATAATAATAGTTAACAAAATGCATCCGATCACGCCCATCCATGTTTTTTTTTCCCATTTCATAGTTGATCCCTCCGATTTTTTAGGATTTTCAAAATCTATTTCCGGGTGACTTATTGACTCTCTATTATTAATTCAATCTTTGTGCCAGGTTGCAAAGCATAGCGGCGCACTACTCATTATTTTGATTTATAAGAATAATCAGCTTAATTAATAAATTCAGGACACTCTTTAACAGCCCATAAAAAAGGTCATATGTTGCCCAGTGGCAACATATGACCTTTTTCAGACATTTCTATGTTATGGGTGGCAAGAGATAAAGGCTGACCCGACTAGAAGCTGTTTCAAAAACCTCAGATCAGGTTACGGAGCAAGACGCAGGCCGATGAAAAAGCGGAGCATATTTTCAATATATGAGGGCATTTTGAAGAGGGCTGCAACGCTGCCATTGGGCCTCAGATGGGGTTTTGAAACAGCTTCTAATCCGGTATCGGATCAGCGCTTCCCGCCGGCGAAAAGCCCGCTTCTTCCAGCTGAATCGATTCCATTTCCGCTTCCATTATAATCCGGGCCGCTTCTTCATATCCTTGCATGGTAATTTCATATTTTTCCGCCCGGGCAGTCTCCATGGCCTGCGGGGTCGGCATCATAACCGTCTCTTCAGAGTCGCACGCGCCAAAACCCAGAATCATTACCAGCAGCATTTGGGCCATAAATATCCGTACGAAAATGTTGTTCATTTTAGCTCTTGTCCCTTACTGCCTGCTTCGTAACACTATGGTTTAACGGCCTTTATACCGGCTCAAAATGCTTTACCGTGATCAACCTGCGATTATTGATCACTGCCCCCAGTTCTCCGGTTACCCTTATTTTCCGGTGAACCAGCTTCATCAACCGGCGACCGGGTTCGGTCAGGCCATCGATTAAATATTCCTGTTCCTTGTATGTCGATAACGCAAAGGACCGGGGATTCCCCTTTTCATCCCAGTCTACGGGAATGACAACGCCCAAGGCGGTTATGTGTTTTTCATTATTTTCATTCAGCGTCATTTCAAGGTCCTTTAATTTCATCCCCGATGATTTAATTGCAATCATCGGGCCATTTACCATCATTTATCGATCCGGGATTGAAAAATCGTTTTTATCCGTTGGGAAAGCGCTGGGGGATATGGAGTGGAAATCGGATGATTTGATGAAAACTTGTCGTAATTGCAATTGGCGAATTTACGGTTACGCCTTGAATTCTTCTTTGGCAATACCGTATCGCGTCATGAGTTTATGAAACTGACGGGTCGTAATGCCGGCGTCTTCGGCGCTCTTGTTGACCCGGCCCTTATAGCGGGTCAACAGGACCCGGAGGTACTGCTGCTCGAATTCCTCCAGAACACCGCGCCGGGCCGCGGCAATGGGGATTTTTGCGTCTACGGCAAGGGCGTTCCGATACGGACCGTTTCCCAGCAACTCCGGGGGGAAATACAGAGGGGTCAGCGTGTCGGCGGTTTCCAGTATATAGGCCCGCTCCAGCATATTCTCCAGTTCACGGATATTTCCCGGCCAGGCGTAGCGCTTCATGGCGGCGATCACATCCGGATGGATCGCTTTGATCGATCGATTCATCCGGGCATTTAACCGCGCCAGAAAAACTTCCGCCAGAATCGGAATATCCTCGGCTCTTTCCCGCAAAGGGGGGATTTCAATGGGAAATACATTGAGTCTGAAATAAAGATCCCGGCGAAAAGTCCCCTGGTCGCACATCGCTTTTAAATCCATGTTGGCCGCGGCAATTACACGCGCATCGGTCTGGATAACATCCTCACCGCCCACCCGGGAGAAGGTCCCATCCTGAAGAACCTGGAGGAGCTTGATCTGAGCGGAAGGGGTGAGCGTGGCGATTTCATCTAAAAAAATGCTTCCCTGCCGGGCGATTTCAAATTTTCCCAGCTTTCGCCGGACCGCGCCGGTAAAAGCCCCTTTTTCATGTCCGAAAAGCTCGCTCTCAACAAGGGTTTCGGGGATAGCGCCACAATGAACGCTGATGAATCTTCCTTTTTCCCGGTTGCTGTGCCGGTGGATCAGACTGGCCAGAACGCTCTTGCCCGTGCCGGTCTCTCCCGCAAGCAGCACCGTGGCCCGGGTCGGCGCAACCAGACGGATTAATTCATAAACTTTTTTCATCGCCGGATGATTCGTCTGGATAAATGCCAGGGCATCCGTTTTCCAGAACTGGCCTCGGAAATAATCAAGTTCCGACTGGACGATCATTTCATTACTGATGCACTCGGCAACATGCCGAATTTCCTCGGCATCAAGCGGTCGTGTTACGTAATCGCTCGCCCCGGAACGCACGGCTTTTACGGCATCCCGGATACACGCCTTGTCCGCCACGACAACGATTTCGATGGTGGGAAAATAATTCTTGAAGGCGTGAATGGTTTCCTGGTAATAACGTCCATTGTTGCCGAGCATATCGATGTCGATGAATACAAGATCTGAGCGCCGCTGGGCCAGGAGCTCCAGTGCCTTCCCGGCATCGGAGGCGAGCCTGAGGGTGCGCGCCTGTTGGAACGCCAGGCGAACCTGTTCAATATCGTCAGGATTTTTGGAAACGATCAGAATATGTTGCATTTTCCCATACCGGAACCGTCAATTCTGCTTTTTGAGAAAACCGGAATCATTAATTCTTATTTTTTTGTTATTATCATTAATTAATGGATTTGTAAAAAGCTGCTTATCCCGCTACACGATATTTTTTACAGTAAACAACTTCAGGGAAGTCCCTTGGAAGCTCCCCCCAACGGCTGAGGCCGAGACCGAGCCTATCAGTAATCACGAATTTTCAGAATATTACATTTTTATGAAATCATAAAAATTTCCTGTTATCCCTGCGTGATTCAAAAATCAAGTTACTGAGAAAAAATTCTATTTTACTCACTTTGTGAACAAGATCATGGATATCGGGGTGGAAGTGAATAAGTTGACTTTGTTCAAAGCCAACTTACACTGTAATAGAAGTCAATTAATTTTCTTACCCTGTAATTGAAGTCAATCAATTCATGGTATAAATAATGCAAGTGCATTTATGTCTATATCAATATTTCGAATGCGACGATTATTATTGACAACAAGCGGCGACACCATTTTAATATTAATTATCTGCATTCAATGGATGGAATTAATGTATAATTAAAATCCTTCTAAGCTCCGGCGTAAAAGGTTATCAAAAAATGACACAAGAACCGGTCGAAAACATTGATTATATAAAAATGAATAAAAATAAAATCGTCTTTTTCCTGACCATGATCTTCATTAGTCTCAACGGGTCGGCCGCCGCAGCCTCTTTCCAGTATTCCTTTGCGGCCGGGCGGGCGGAAATGGCGGACGAACGCAGTGTGATCGGATTTTTTCAGTATCATACCGTCGGCTACAAAGAGACTTTGCTGGATGTAGCCCGGAATTACGAACTGGGATACAATGAAATCGCCCTGTATTATCCGGATATTGATCCATGGGTACCCACAGCCGGTACCCGCCTGACCATTCCAAGCCGCTGGATACTGCCCCCGACCCGGTATGAGGAAGTGGTCATTAATATCCCGGAAATGCGGCTCTATCTTTTCATGAATAAAATTGGTATGGTAAAAACCTATCCGCTGGGCCTCGGCCGCGAGGGATTTGAAACGCCCGTCGGTACGCACCGCGTGGTGACCCAACAGATAAACCCCACATGGATGCCGCCGCCGTCGGCCTGGGAAGAATACGGCAAAACGCCCGTGCCGCCGGGGCCGGACAATCCACTGGGAGATTACTGGGTCGGATTATCGGCCAAACATATCGGCATTCACGGCACCAATAATCCCTGGGGTGTGGGCAGACTGGTCAGCCGGGGATGCATCCGGATGTATCCGGAGCATATTTCCAGATTTTATGAGGAAGTCAGCATCGGCGCACGGGTGGAGGTGATCTACGAACCGGTCAAGGTCGGAATTGAAAACGGTTTGATTTACCTGGAAGTCCATCCGGATATTTATGAGCGGATACCTGACCTCTTCCATCACGCTGAGTCGCTGATTAAACAAAAAGGCTTATGGGAGTATGTTCAGCAAGATGAAGTGATTCGATGTGTTGAAGAAAAAACCGGAGTGCCGTTTCCCGTTGGATCCGTTTTATGAAAGGAGGTGATAGCCAATCGGAAACTTCAGGATGTCGTGATTCGTTAATGTTCACTAAACATATAATAACAAAACAAAAAAGGAGAAACAAAAATGAAGAATCTCAAAGGATCCAAAATGTTTCGTATCTGTATCATTCTGCTGGCTCTGGGGTTCATGGTCAGCGGCTGCGCCACCACCGCCCAGGTGAAACAACTCGAGGACCAGATTAACGCGGCATCACTGAAAGCCGACAATGCCATGTCCGCTGCCGCTGCCGCACAAAAAACAGCTACTGATTGCTGCGCCACCGACGACAAGGCCAATCTGGCAGCCAAGCAGGCAGCCGACAGGGCCGCCGCCGCCGCTGACAGGGCTGAAAACGCCGCCGCCAAGGCCGAGGCCGTTTTCATGAAACACATGAAAAAGTAAAAGGAGGAACAAACGATGAAGGTTCTTAAAAATTCCAAAGTAATTCGCATCTGCATCGTTCTGCTGGCACTGGGGTTCATGGTCAGCGGCTGCGCCACCTGCGCATCGGTAAAGCAACTCCAGGCACAGGTTGATGCAGTTTCCCTGAAAGCAGATAACGCCATGGCCGCAGCCGCAGCCGCCCAGAAAACAGCCGATGATTGCTGCGCCACCGACGACAAGGCCAATCTGGCAGCCAAGCAGGCAGCTGACAGGGCCGCCGCCGCCGCTGAAAGGGCCGAAAACGCCGCAGCCAAAGCCGAGGCCGTTTTCATGAAAAACATGAAAAAGTAATTTGCAGCAAGAAAAATAAAGTCCCCCCTGCGATAGAGGGCGCGCCTAATGATTTTTTGCGGCCCTCTATCGTTTTTTTATACTCTTTTTTCCGATTTTACCCACGAATTTCCTCTTCTGAAATCTCCAGCAGGGGCGCGAGATCCGGGAGCATCATTTTCAGCACCTGTACCGGAAGGGAACTGGAAAATGCGTAATCACCGGCTGTAGGGCCGGCGACATAAACGGTGATGGTACCAAAAAAGTGGTCCCCGATGAAAAAAACAAAGGTCGCGGTCCGGTTGACCACCTTGTCACTGATGATAATGCCTCCCGGACCAAATGTCCTGTACCGGTGATCCCCGGTGCCTGTTTTCCCGCCGATTGACGCGTATCGCCCGCCTGACAGGGAAATTCCTTTCTGCAGGCGACGGGCCGTGCCGTCGGTCACCACGTCCAGCATGACCCTTTTAACGATTTGCGCCACCTCAGTCGGCAGCACCTGCTCTGGGGCGAGTTCCGCGCGCTCAAGGAGGGTTTCATAAGGCGTGTCCATGCCGAAATGAAGCCGCTGTATCCTTACCATCGGTTTCCTGATGCCGTTGTTTAAGATAATGCCGGACAACTCGGCCAGTGCCCCTGGACGGTCCGCTGAACTGCCGAGGGTGGTGGCATAAGATGGGATCAGGTAATCAAAAGGATAGCCCAGACGCTGCCATGCAAGGTGAATGTCACGAAAAGCCTCCAGCTCAATAATTGTCCGGATCCGCTGGAACTGCTTGTTCCGGCTCCTGGT
>Ga0351954_1010_pt1 | contig 21557 bp, 21 predicted proteins | sample BONcelT113001D13_FD_205813 | JGI IMG/M metagenome (GOLD analysis project Ga0351954, IMG submission 205813) | Enriched cells from coal bed in the Powder River Basin, Montana, United States - BONCAT cells T11 rep3 HSBNCT.T11.300.1.D13 ...
AATAGTATCTGCTTTTAACTCTCTTTTCAGATTACGAGGAGAATTAGTGGTGATGATCTGGCCCTGGTTGATTATAGCCACCTCATCACAGAGTTTATCCGCTTCCTCCATGTAATGAGTGGTCATGAGAACTGTAACATCCTGGTTCTGGTTCAACTCTTTAATATAACTCCAGATACTCTCCCGGGTCTGCGGATCCAGGCCCAGAGTGGGTTCATCCAGGAAAAGAACTTTAGGATGATGTATAAGACCCCTACCTATCTCCAACCTCCTCTTCATCCCTCCAGAGTAGGTTTTAACGAATTCATCCGCTTTGGGACCCAGGGCAATGAGGTCCAGTATCTCATCTATACGCTTCTGGCGAACATCCTTGGGCACACCATAAAGTGAGGCATGCATCTGGAGGTGTTCACGACCAGTGAGCATGTCATCCAGTGCTCGGGACTGGAAAACTATCCCAATGGATTCTCTGACCTCTTTAGGATGCTTGGTGACATCATAACCATTGACAGTGGCTGATCCACTAGTGGGATGAAGTATGGTGCATAGCATAGAGATTAATGTGGTTTTACCCGCCCCATTCGGCCCTAAAACTCCATAAACACTATTTTTAGGTACTTTAAGATTCACCCCGTTGACTGCGGTGAAATCATCATATTTTTTGGATATATCATGGGTTTGGATGATGTATTCCATGCTTTTCCTCCACTTAAAAAAATTAACCTTAATGAAACTGTGTTTTGGTAAGATTTAATGATATCGAAGAATGAATTTCAGGATATTAATTTGTTATTAAAATTATTAATTTTAGAAGATACATAACTACTATCAAGTGGAATTTTAGTGTTGGATTAAACTCTGAATTGACTGAAGAAAGAAAAGTTAGAATTTCAGATAAGATATTGGGGGAAAGCTATTGATGGTTAAACTGATTAAATCAGAAGGAATAGCCCATCACTCTTATTTTATTGGTGCCAGTGGACGGGCCATTGTGGTTGATCCTCGCCGTGATGTGGAGGTTTACTTGGATCTTTCAGAATCACATGAACTGGACATTACCCACATCTTTGAAACCCACCGTAACGAGGACTACGTTATTGGTTCGGTGGAACTGGCCCATGCCACTGGAGCGGGAATATTTCACGGTGCAAACCTGGATTTTGCCTACGGAAGCCCGGTGAAGGATGGGGATAAATTTCAGTTTGGAAACATAGAACTGGAAGTTCTGGAAACGCCTGGTCACACCTTTGAAAGCATATCTCTGGTTTTAAGGGACCTTAATGTGTCGGAAGATCCTCAGATGGCATTTACCGGGGATGTGATCTTCGCCGGAGCAACTGGCCGCATTGATTTTTACGGAGTGGATCGGCGGCCGGAGATAGCGGGGTTGCTTTATGATAGTCTGTTTAACAAGATTCTCCCACTGGGTGATCAGACTGTTCTTTGCCCGGCTCATGGTGCTGGTTCAATTTGTGGGGCGGATATAAGGGAACAGGATTACACCACTGTGGGTTATGAGAAAAAAACCAATCCCAAACTACAGATCAGCAGGGAAGAATTCATACAGCTCAAAGTAGCTGAAGAACTGTACACACCACCTTACTTCCAGGAAATGGAACTCCAGAACCAGAATGGAGCCCCCATACTCGGCAGACTACCCCACCTTAAAGCTGTACATCCTAAAATCTTGAAAAATATGATGAAAAAGGAACTCCAAATCCTGGATATCCGTAAACCCACCAGTTTCGCAGGGGGACATATAAATGGGAGTCTTAATATTTGGAAAGAGGGTGTTCCTGCCTTTGCTGGCTGGTTCTTGAACTACCAGGACCCCATTGTGGCGGTAGATGACAACCAGGGAATAAATGAGGTTATCCAGGCCCTGGTGAGGCTGGGTTTTGATAACATCCACGGCTATCTAGCAGGTGGTTTTCCCAGCTGGTATCTCCATGCAGAGCATATAGATGCCTTAAATCTGTGGAGTGTTCACCAGTTAAAAGAGAAAGTGGGAGGAGAATTCTTCCTCTTAGATGTGCGCAAACTAGAAGACCGCAAAGAAGGCTACATTGAAGGTTCCTATCATATCTACGTGGGAGAATTACCCGATAGAATGAAGGAAATACCCCAGAATGTTCCAGTGGTTGTCTACTGTGATTCTGGTTACAAATCCACTACTGCCTGTAGTTACCTTAAACAATGCGGTTACACTGATTTAACCAGCGTTCTGGGGAGTATGACAGCTTGGTTAAAGGCAGGATACCCTGTGGTTAATGGATAAGTATATGAAGGGGATTAGTATATGAAGGGTGGTTTTCCCTTGAATGTGGTTTTAACTATCTTTTGATTTTTAACCATTATTTCGGAAAAATATAATATGGACTTATACCACAATTAAACTATAAATATTAAGGGTGATACTTTTGGACATTCTAAAAATTCCGCCAATGGAAAAAAAAGAATACGATAAGTTTATAAGCGAACAATACGTTAGTAGAATTGCTTTTAAAGGGGATTATCCCTATATTGCTCCATTTTTGTATGTTTTTGATGGGAAATTCATCTACTTCCTCAGTACCAAGTATGGTAAAAAAGTGGAACTCATAGGTAGTGACCCTCAGGTTGCAGTGGAGATTGAAAAATATAATGCTGACCTGTCACAGTATCGTTTCGTGACACTGCGTGGGCAGATAAAAGAGGTTACCAGTGAAGAGGAAAAAATGGATGTTAAGGGAATGTTCGTGGATATGATCAAAGAAAAAGAGTTATCACCTAATGTACTGGCTGCCCTGGGACATTCACCCCAAGACCCACCCGAATCCATATTAACTGGAGAAAAGTGTTATGTTTGGAAATTAGTGAATGTTAAGGAAATTATAGCGCTAAAAAACTCTTAATAGTCTAAAAATCAACTTTTTTAAGTCATGGAAATCATTCACAATAATTAATGAATAAAGGAGGTTTGATAGGGTTGGAAGGTTTTAATTTAAGGGAAGTTCCCAAATTAGTTGCCTCGGTACTTATAGTTTTCTTTTCTGGTGCAATAGGAAGTTTAGCCACTTATCCGGAGATAACTACTTGGTATGTGGCCTTGGCTAAACCAAGCTGGACTCCCCCCAACGCATGGTTCGGCCCCATATGGTCCACTCTTTACATTCTTATTGGAATTGCCCTTTTCCTGGTGTGGAGACAGGGATTAGATAGGCGTGACGTTCGATTTGCCATAGGTATATTTGCTGTGCAACTAGTGTTGAACCTGTTATGGTCTCTGGTGTTTTTCGGATTGCACTCTATTATGGGTGGATTCGTAGTTATTTTAATCCTGTGGATAGCCATACTGGCCAATATGATTGCCTTCTACGTTATATCCAAACCAGCAGGACTGTTAATGGTGCCCTACATAATATGGGTGAGCATTGCATCCTACCTTAACTACAGTGTGCTCATGTTGAACTAAAATACACTAAATATCATTTACTCCTTTTTTTCTTAAATATAGAATAATAGGTTCCCTTATTTTTGATTTAATCCGAGATGAAGGAAATTTTTTAATGAGGAGGAGGGTGTGAAATGGGATATTACGACCTTCCCAAAAAGGAAAGGCAATTATTAGTCCTTAAAATGGAAAATGAATTAAAAAAGGACTTGGAAGAAAAAGAGAACATCCATATTATCCATTATTCCTCAGATAAGGATGTTTATATTCGTAAAAATGTTTCCTCTATTTTCGGAAGGATTTATCATGGTCAGGATCTTTTCAAAAAAGATATAATACAGTTGGCAGGTCAACTTCTGGAAAATGATGATGAGAAGGTTCGGCAGACTGCGGTGTACATTCTGGGAGAGATTGGGAAGCAGGATGCAGATCCAGTTTTCCATTACCTGGAAGTTGCCCTGGAAGATCCCCACCATCGGGTGAGAAATGCAGTGATGAGTTCCTTGAAGGTTATGGGTGATAATAATCCACAACCAACCCTACGCTTTGCAAAGAAGTTTATACACCACCCTAATCCAGAGGTGCGGAAGAAAGTGGTTCATGGAATTGAACTAAGGGGCCGAACTCACCCTGAAGATATTCTACCATTGTTAGAGGAGTTGCAGGATGAGACCAATCCCCCGGTCCGTAGAATGTTAATCCATGTCCTGGGACAGATAAGTTACAAAGAGGGTTGTCTGGAGAAGGTGACCTCTGCCCTTAAAACCTGGAAAAACAGGGAGCTGGTGGAAGATACCCTCCATTATATAGTGGAAGTGCATAAAAGGTATCCCTTCAGTGCCATGACCCCTGAAGAGGCTGAAAAATATTTAAAAGAAAACTTTATTTAAAGAAAACTTAAGGATATCCATTTTTAGGCCTGGAATAATCAAACCCGCACGTTGTAGGGTAATTCCCTAAATTTAATGATGAATTTAGTGCCAGTAGTCCTATCAATTTCCATTTCACCGTTTAATTGATTTACCAATGTGTTAACAACCATTAACCCCAGTTTTTTGGATTTTAGGGGATCCAGATTTTCCGGCAAACCTATCCCATCATCCTCAAAAATTAGTATATGTAAATCATTATCGGTTTTTAATTCGATTCTTATTGTACCAGTTCCCTGGGGAAAGGCATGTTTAATGCTGTTGGTTGCCAGTTCATTGATTACCAGACCACATGGCATAGCAGTTTCAATACCCATCTCCACGCTTCCTATCAAAGTATCCAATTTAACAGATTTATTATTCACACGGTACAAGTTGAAGATATCATATAACAACATTTCCACATAGTTTCTAAAGTTTATGCTACCAATATCATGAGATTGGTATATGTTTTCATGGATCATGGCCATGGTCCTAACTCTTCCCTGACATTCCCATAGTATATCTGCAGTTTGTGGATCTTCCACTTGAAAGCGTTGCAAGCTCAGAAGACTGGAGATGATCTGTAAATTGTTCTTCACCCGATGGTGAATTTCCCTTAACAAAACCTCTTTTTCTTCTAAAGAATTCTTAAGACTATTTTCAACATTTTTAAGTTCGGTTATGTCTTCCATAATCAGCAGAATACCAATCACACTATTTTTAGTTTTTATCATGGATGGGCGGATTCGGAAGATTATTTCTTTCTCATCTTTATTTTTTAAGACCCATTCAACCTGTTTTAATTCATTTCCAGAAATCAGATCGTTTAAAATCATCTGGGATTCTTCATAGCCCATTCCCATCATGAGCCCAATCTCCAAAAAGTTTTGGCCGATGATTTCCTCATTTTTAAACCCGAATATCTCTTTAACCTTGCCATTAGATTCCACAATGTTCCCCTGACAGTCAAAAAGAATAATTGCCTCTGCTGCATTTTCAAAAATGCTCTTAAACCTTTCTTGAGATTCTTTAATTGCTATTTTAGATCTTCGTAGTTCAGTCATGTCTAAAATAGATGCCATACTCTTTTCTGTGCCTGGTATCATGGCAACTGTTAGATGAACCGTTTTAATAGTACCGTTACGGGTAACAATTCTTGCTTCGTAGTTTCGGGGAGCATAATCTGGATTAATTCTACGTAATCCATGGTACTCTTTCATCTGGGGAATGTCTTCCGGGGAAAAAATACCAGTCCACTCCATTTTACCCTCAATTTCTTCCTTGGAATAGCCAGTTAAGGATGTGAATTCCACATTCACCAGGGAAATCAACTTATTTTCTTCGATTATCACGGTTGCTGCACCAGTATTTTCGAAAATAGTTTGATAATAATTTTCTTGAGATTTTTTAAGTTTATTCTCCATTTGTTTCTTGTAAAGAGCAACTTCAATAGATATTTTTAATTTACGAATGTCGTATGGTTTAACCAAGTAACCATAAGGTGCACTGATAAGGGCCCGGTTAACCGTGGCATCATCTGGAAGTGCTGTAATATATATAACTGGTATTTCAAGTTCTGAAATAGCTTTTGCAACAGTAATACCATCCATACTGCCCTTAAGAATAATATCCATAAGGATGATATCTGGTTTTAATTCGTTGGCTTTTTCAATAGCCTCTTTACCATAAGATGCAATAGCCATCACATCATAACCCATGGACTGGAGGCTTCTTTTTAAATTCATAGCCTCCACCATTTCATCTTCTACCAGGAGAATCTTTGCCAAAATATTGCACCTCTACATTAAATGATCATCATATTCAGATCATTGCCAACTTTTTATAATTTATTGGTGTTTTAGAATTAATAACTACTGATACCCCTTAAAAACCCCACTAAAAAATGATTGAATGGAACTTTACCCAAGTAAAACCAACTATTATTTAATATTTTTGATTAATTAATCTAATTTATGTTTTTTTATTAAAATAATAAATTATTATCCAGTTTAATCAGTTAACTGGGCAATTAGTGGAAGTTTTAATTGTGGGAAACATATATATTAGACTATTGAATATATATTCACAACATGGCAAGGCCCCGGAGATTTAGAAGAATTTCAGAAGAACCACAAATACGATGTTTTAAACCAGAAAGAGAAGATTTAGAATCTATTGAACCTATTGAGATATTAATAGATGAATTTGAAGCAATCAGACTAAGAGACTATCATGATATCCAGCAAAAAAGATCTGCTGAAATAATGGGAATTTCACAACCCACTTTTCATCGCATATTAACCTCTGCCCGGAAAAAAATCGCCAAGGCACTAATTAATGGAAATCCAATTGTTATAACTGGAGAAGACGAGCTAATCAAGTACGAATGTAATGATTGCGGATTCCAATGGCAACATCCCCTCAAAGAATATAAGAAATGTCCTGACTGCGAATCTTCCAATATTAAAACAATCGAAGAGGACTACTCCCCCGAATCTGAATCCATATTGGATAGAAAGTCTTACGGAGGTAGAGGACTTGGAGCCGGGCCACCAAAAGTTTGTAAATGCCCCAATTGTGGTTATGAATCTCCGAAAACACGGACAGTTCCTTGTAGTAACACAAAATGTCCTAAATGCGAAACTCCCCTTTGCGGGACTTCGTGAACAAAATCCCTGATTTACAGATTTGTTAAAAAACTGACTTACAAATTTGTTAAAAAAAAGTAGAAATAATGTTGAAAAATTAAATAAACGTTTTCAAGTCTCCTTAATGAAAATTATAAAAGAAGAATGGGTGGTTGAATGTCTTTCATAGAAATAAGAAACATAACAAAAACATTCAATGGCATTGAAGTACTCAAAGATTTGAACATCAATGTGGAAGAAGGAACGATATTAGGAATTCTAGGAAAGAGTGGTTCTGGAAAATCAGTTTTAATTAACATGCTCCGTGGAATGAAAGATTACAAGCCAGATAAAGGCCAAATAATCTATAACATTGCATTATGTCCAGAGTGTCTTGCTGTAGAACCACCATCAAAGGAAAATCAGAGTTGTAAATGTGGAGGTCGGTTTGAGAAAAGAGAAGTGGATTTCTGGAGTGCGGATCGGCATATATTTGCAGCTATCCGACGTCGTATTTCCATAATGTTACAGAGAACCTTTGCACTGTATGAAGATGAGACTGTGATTGATAACGTCCTTAAATCTATCCAGGGACATGATGATGAAGAAAGCACTTACATGGCTATTGATCTCCTTGATCTGGCCCAGATGACTCATCGAATTACCCATATTGCCCGTGATCTTAGTGGTGGTGAAAAACAGAGAGTAGTTCTAGCCCGGCAACTGGCCAAAGAGCCTATGGTGTTCCTGGCAGACGAACCAACCGGCACACTTGATCCAACCACTGCTGAATTCATACACCAGGCCCTTATTGAAGGTATTAAAGGCCATGGACTGAGCATGGTAATCACCTCCCACTGGCCAGAAGTAATGCGCGATCTATCCGATGAGGTGATCTGGCTGGATAATGGTGAAATCATCCAGAAAGGAAACCCAGAAAAAGTGGTGGAAAGTTTCATGGAACACGTGCCCCCACCTCAGATGAATAAAGAATTTGAAACTGGCGGCCCAATAATCGAACTCCAGGACGTTAAAAAACATTACTACTCCATTGAACGAGGTGTGGTTAAGGCCGTGGATGGTGTTAACCTCAGTGTGAACGAAGGAGAAATATACGGAGTGGTTGGTCTTTCGGGAGCCGGGAAAACCACCCTATCACGACTTTTATACGGGTTAACTGATCCCAGTAGTGGAAAAATAAATGTTAAACTGGGTGATCAGTGGATCGACATGACTGAGAAAGGCCCTTTTGGCCGTGGTCGAGTGAAACCATATCTAGGGATTCTCCATCAAGAATACAGCCTCTATCCTCACCGTAATATGCTTGGAAACCTGACTGAGGCTATTAGTCTGGAGTTACCCGCTGAATTTGCCAGGATAAAAGCATTATACGTTTTGAACGCTGTAGGATTTAATGAAAATTATGCGGAGAATATTCTCCAGAAGTACCATGATGAATTGAGTGGAGGAGAACGACACCGGGTGGCCCTGGCCCAGGTACTTATTAAAGAACCGAACGTGGTTATTCTTGACGAACCCACCGGGACCATGGACCCCATAACCAGAGTACAGGTTACAGATTCAATTAGAAAAGCCCGCGAAGAACTGAATCAAACATTCCTAATAATATCTCACGATATGGAATTCGTGCTGGATGTTTGTGACCGGGCTTCCATCATGCGAGGGGGCAAAATCCTTAAAACTGGACTTCCATCGGAAGTTGTGGAAGATCTTACCCTGAAAGAGAAAAGTAAGATGTTAAGTAATGATAAAAATCTAAAATAAGGAATTCCACCCTTTTTTTAATCTTTTTTTATACTTTTTTTTAACTGAATTTAACCATTAAATTAATAATTCATGGAAGGTGATAACTTGTACAGAATAGTTTTATTAGCTTTGGCTATAGTTGTGATTGTTTTTGTGGCTATAAACGATCCTGTGAAAAAATATTAAAGGAATCTTTAATTTAACTAATTTTTTTGGGTTAATCCTGCGTAAACTATCCCTACCGAAAACAGCCCTCCCACCATCCAGCATAGTGGAGAGGCCAATGATATTCCAGATATAACCCCAAAACTGATGGCCATTACCGACCACAAGGCAAAGATTAAAAAAGCCAGAATTACTCCCATTGTAAGGCCAAAAATAACAAATACACCCATGAATTTAAGGTTTTTCACTCTTTTAATCCTTTTTTCTTTCCAGGATTGGTAAAGGATTCTTAACTTGCCAGAAGTATTCGACTTATCCTCTGGGGATTCTGAACATTTCATAATAAATCCTAAACTAGCTTTAATCCCAATATTGTATAATTATTCGGGGATTTTCTTTATTTTAAGGGTTTCCAGTATCTGCCTGTATGCAGGTTTATATTCTGATTTAAAATTCATCTGTAATGTCCAGATTTTGGTATCTCCTGAGGATAAAAGGATATAAGTATAAGACCCGTTAGTATCGGTTCCTTCCCAGGTACGGTATCCATTATATTCCCCCAGGGAACCTTCAGAATAAACTCTTTTAAGATTAGTTAGATTACTTGTTGAAAAACGGATGTTTCCAACGTAGTTATTGAAATTGGAAGTATCGTTGGATTTATAGAAATCCACAATAGTGTAATCTTCAAAGGTGTATTCCACTGCAACCAGGGAAGTAGGATAACTGAATTGTATGAACTGGTCTTCGAAAGTTCCATTATTACCTATTTCCTTCTGTGAAGTTTCCGTAGTCCATGAAAATCCTACCACAACCCCAATCATTATAATCAATCCTAATAACACCATGTTAATTTTTTTAAATCTGAATATTTCTCTAATTAAATCGCCTCCACTGTGGAGATAATAAATAATTTTAAATCAAAAACATCATCATTCTAATTTTTATAGAGTAATTCTGGAAATTATATAGAGTAATTCTGGAAATCTCTTTACCACACTGCATCATTCCATTAATAATTAAAATAAGCTTGTTGTTTATAAGAATATTTTCCCAAATTAGACCCAATTTTATTGAAATTAAGGAGGTCTTAATATAATTGTCCCTAAAAAAATATACCTCGGACACTAATGAATTAAAAAAATGAAACGATCAATAAAGGGACTAACTAATAATAAGCATGTTACTCATCAAGGAACGGATAATTAGGGTATTTATGTTAAACCTTTTTTAGTAATTTCTCCTTTACTTTTTCACTTTGAAGCTCCCTTAAAGCAGGGGATGCAATCCATTTAGCACTTTTTGATTGAATTTTCTGAATTTCAACGGCAACTAAAATAGACTTTTCATTCAATTTAATATTCCTTTTTCCGATATGCCTCAAAGCCCAATTAACACCCTTTTTAACATAATTACGATTGTCAGTGGCCTCTCTAACAATTAAGGGAAAGAATTGTTCGAATTTTTCATCAGCTGCCTTTTTATCATGAACTGCTAAAACTGCTATTAACGCGAAAGCTGACCTTTTAATGAATTCTTCCTCATTCTGACTCCACTGGAAAACCTTTTCATAGGCATGTGGTGTCTTGCTGAATAATTTCATGCAACACTGGTCACATATCTCCCAGTAATCAAATTCAGCAGCCCATTTATCCATCTGTGATGAAGTAACTTGTTTAGGATCGTCAATCATACAGGCCAATATCCTAGTCTCACGATAACCGGCCTCCCAGAGTTTAGCTGCGAGTTCATGATTTTTCCCAGTTTTTTTAGCAATTTTTCGAAGCTCAGGAATCCGAACGGCATAGGTTTTCTTAGGATTGATTCCAAACCGGACCATACCCTCCACATCCTCTGGACTGGACAGGGATTCAAGTTTCTGGATTATTTCATAATAATTCATCTTTAAAACCTTTTCTTAATAATCTTAACAGGTACATTATATGAAAAGAATTAGAAGAGTGAGGGTTATTATACTGAGGGAAGTGGTCATGAATATGCAGGCTGCTGTTGCCTTCATATCCAAGTCGTAGGTGATGGCCAAAACCAGGCTGAGCATGGCCGAAGGCATACCAGCCTCTACAATGGTTACTGTCCGGTCCAGACCGGTTAAACCCACCAGCCCCACAACGAAAACGGCAATTACTGGAGATATAATTAGCTTAAGTACCGAAACAAAGGAGGCTACTGGGAAATATTCTTTTATCCCCCTAAAGTCCAGTGACAGACCTAAAGATAGCATTATCAGGGGTATTGCTGCACCGCTCAGGTAATCGAGGACACTGGGAATAATCGATCCCAGTGGAATTTGGAGTAAATTGGCTATTACACCTATAATAACTGCCAGTAATGGTGGAAATAGAATGGATCGTTTTATTATATCCTGGTATCTCCCACCGAATAAAATTAAGAAGAATACCCCAAATGAGATGAAGAGTATGGTGGATCCCACATCAAAAAATACTGCCCTTACCAGCCCTGCAGCTCCAAAAACCCCCAGGGTAACTGGATACCCTAAAAATCCTGAGTTAAATAGGGTTGATGCTGCCACCACCCCCCACCTGGTTTTTGGAGGATAACCCAGACTGTAAGTGAATATATAAGTGATGATTCCAGATATGAGCCCCACTGTGATACAAATAAAGGTAATGGTTCCGAAAGTTTTTATATTAGATAAATCAGCGTTGTACATGGCCAAAAATATCAAACAGGGAATTGCTATGTAGACTACAATCTTGTTAAGGGTTTGAGTATCTTCTGCCTTTAAAAAATCAAGTCTACGGCATACATAGCCAATTATAATCATTATTACAATGGCAATGATGGTTTCATAGGAGTTCATGTTATTCCAGGGTTTATTCTCATGACAGTGCAAGTGATTAAAAGATACAATTTTAGTTCACTTATTAATATATTAATTTAAATTCAATATTAATAATTATCCCGCCCCTTAAATCTATTATTAAGGATAAGAACGTTTCAATACTCTTAATGCATTTAGGGTAATCCATTTACTGGGTTTTCCCTTACGTTCAATATTGGTTTGGAATCTTCCATTGAAGGTGTTCTCCAGAATCCACCGGCCTTCATGGTCCTGTTTGGAGATCATAGCCTCCAGGGATTCGTGCATTCTTTCATCTTTATAACCCAACCGAGTGAGTATTTCCAGAACTTCCAGGGCATCTATGCTCCACATCAAGGGGAAACCAAATTTCAACCATTTAAAACTACCCCTAACTGGGGGATGGTTTCTTTTATGGATATGGTGGTTCAACATATGTTCCGCGCCCTTAACAATGTAATCGGAGATTTCAGGGGTTCTTTTATCCTCAGGGATTTCTGCAAAGGTTTTAAGTGATTTTACAATGATACTGTGGCAGGTGCGCTCTCCCCAGCATTGTTTCCACCTTTTGTAGGGCCATTCATCAGGGGCTTTTCCAGGTTCATCATCAAATCTTTGGTACCGTATAAGCCACTGGAGAGCTTTTTGAACCCTTTCATCTTCCAGATATCCTAATTTGATAAGACTCCATGTCATGTTGGCAGTGAGACAGGGTAGAACCCTTTCAGGATCACCACGACCCCCATTCTTGTGGCTGATGTATGAAAATGCACCACTTTCTGGATCCTGAGATTTTTCAAGGATGAATTCACAAGCCATTTTAATTCTTTCATCATTACCATCTGCTCCCAGCTCTGCCAGGATTATTAGCTGCCAGGAAGTACCCTTGTATTTACCACGAACATAAAAATTCTCAGGAACACCCCAGTATCCCCCTGAATCCTGTTTAGCCAGTATTTTAGGTACAACTCCTGTTTTCATTATATTTTGGCGGGTATGAATCACTTGGGAGTCATTTTGGGGTTTATCCAGAATATCAAGCAAGGTAAAATATCTAACTGAAGGATTATCATCTTCCAGTAGCCACTGGGTTGGATTTGCCTTTAGATATTGTTTCCAATCATCCATAAGTCCACTATCCTCGACTAACACCTAAACTAAAAATTGTTTTCGGAGTTAAAGTTGTATTTAGGTAGTATCCCTTCATTCTCAATATACCTCTGATTTGATTCAAGTTATTTATCCAAATGATTACTATTCTATCCATCCAAAGGATAGTACGTCATTCAAAGATAGCTATCCCATCTATCCAAAGGATGTACATCATTCAAAGATAGCTACTCTATCTTATCCAAAGGATAGTTATTTATTCAAAGGGTTGTCTGATGACTGTTTTAAGCTTTTCAGGTTTAGTGCGGCGCATGTCGCTGATGTATATTTCGTGATGTTTTCCCTTCAAATGGTAACCATTATTTTCAATGAATTCGTGTAATTTATTAACGGCTGGTGCTTCTGCTTCACCATAGGGACCAATATGCATTATTTGCACAGATTGACCTTCTTTAAAACTTTCAAATCTAAGTTTAGGGAGGGCTGGTAAATCCTTCTTCTTTTCAAGTTCCGTTATGGTCTTGTTAATCATGGATTGAGTGATGAAATCTGGTTGACGGATCATGACTGTCCATTTCCAGGAACTCCGGTCATCTGTGCTGAATTCTTCCATGTTATCTGCCCACCATAGTCCTTCCAGTGGCATGACCACGTAATCCTGTGATTTTTCCTTTTTGCTGATAAATTTGGTTTTATATGAAACGGGAAATATCGTTTCCATGGCATCCTGATACTCGGGGGAAGTATTAGGGTCTCCCTGACCATCTATCATCAGAAATTTCATTTCAGGTATATCCACCACTGAAACATCATAGGTAGTTGGATAGTAGAACTCTTTGTTTTCTTTTTTTAGATCAATCTTGGGCATTTAATTTATTCCCCCATCAAATTTTTATCTAAAACAACAAAATATCACTTTACTTCATTTATCAATTTGATACATACGGGATTAGAATCATTTAATCCATGTTTCATTTAATTTTATTTATTCAATCTATATTTCTGGATTTATTTTTAGTTATACATCCCATCCCAATGGTTATAACTGGTATCATCAGATAAATTATTACAATGTCCATGGTGGTGACCTTAAATAGGTCACCCATATTGGTGGTCATGGTATTTTGGATTTGATTTTATTTTTTCATTACTGGGAAACACATTTCAGTTATGAGTTCATTTTCTGGTGTTTCATTGGGGTCAGAAATGTAAGTTTCCATGGGGGGACCTATTATTTCATAACCATTTTTATAGGCGTATTCAGCCAGTGCCCCTATTGCAGTTCCACATCCACTGTAAGGTCCCTTGTAAACCGTTGACAGTGCCAACTGTTCAGGGGTGGTTTTGATTTCTACCCTCCCTTCTCCTTCTGCTTCTCCGGCAAAGGGCATTGCTATTTCATACATTAATTCTTCAACTGGAACCTCCTGGGGGCTGTTAAAATATACTCCATAGGGAGGGCCCATTATCTGAAGCCCTTTAGCCATTATGAATCCTACAATTTCACCCATGAGTACGGGGACCTCTTCGTAGGACCCTTTATAGGATATGTATGCTACCTGTCTTTTTCCCAGCTTTTTTTCTACAATTTCCATTTTTTTCCTCCTTATAAATTTTCATCTTTTTTAATTTTTTCAATGAATTCATCTACCCATGCTATCTCTGTTTTAAGGGATGTTAGTGGCCTTGAAAATAGTGCAATCACATGGTAGGGTGCACCCATTTGTTCCTGGGTCTTTACTGAACTTTCCAAAAATTTAATCCTGCCTTGGGCTGATTCCCGATAATTTTCCAGATACTCAATTACTTTCGCGGGTTCTAAGTAGTTTAGATAGGCCAGGCCGAGATCAAAGGGATTTATTAACTTTTTATTCCAGGAAAGAATGTCCTTGAGTTTTTCTTTCATTGTTTTTCTTCCCAGTTCAGTTATGGTGAACACTTTGCGTGATGGTTTCCCTTCCACCTTCTCCAGTTTGGATTCCACCAGTTCCTTCTTTTCCAGTTTCTTTAAAACATAATAAATGGATGAAAACCCAATTTGAGTCCAGTTACGCATCCCCCATCCTTCAATGGTTTTCTCTAACTGGTAACCATACTGTGGTTCCTCATAAATAAGACCCAGTATAGCGGCCTCCAAGTCTGATATTATAAGCATAGTATATTCTATATTTAGAACATGTATAAAAGGTTTACTAACTAAAAGATCAAACCAAAAAAATAGATTAAATTTGCTAAAAAAATTATTAACTCTCTTTAAAATCTTGATTTTTCAATACAATGGGTATAAATTACAATAAAATGACCCTTATCTCGTCAATTAATATGTTAATTTATTCTTCTGATTACTCACCAGGGCTATAATGCATACAAAGGAATAAATCGATTAATATGTATGAGGAGGTTACTCATGGGGCACCTTTAAATCTTTCAGGATAAATTAAGAGAATTTCATTAATTTTTTTGATTTTTTTGGTTTAAGTTTTTAATGTTATTATCCTGGGCTCTTGGCAACTCGTGTGAATCCCAAAACTTTAATTCTAGAAATTTAAGATTTTTATAGTGAAAGGTAAATCCTAACCATAGCATAGACTATATAAATCGTTATTAAAACCAATCCAGCCCAACGAGTGAGTTTCATATCCCTGTAAACCATTATGAGTAAAAGAGATGTTACGAATACCATTACCGGAGCATCAAAGGTCACCGATAGTTTTTCAACAGGAATGGCAACAAATAATGAAGGAAAACCAATCCCTATAAGGATGTTGAAGACATTACTCCCTAAAACAGTTCCCATGGATAGTTTATGTAATTTTTTCATGGCTGAACTCAATGTAACCACTAGTTCCGGTGCACTGGTCCCTATGCCCAGGGCAAAGAGTCCTATTATCATTGTGGGAATGTTCATTATCTGGGCAATTTCCACCCCACTCCAGACCATGATACGGCAGCTCACGATCAATCCAGTGACACTTAAGATAACCATGAAAACGTTTTTCTTGAGGTTATGGGATTTAACCATATCCCCATTATCATTATCATAACTATCGTTACCATTATCATTTTTTATACTGTGATCTTTCTGTTTCTTTATTAAAATAAGGAAATATACGACATAAACAGAAATTAGGATAATCCCAACCAGGGCAGTAATACTATCCATGAACAACATGAAAAAAAGAAGTATCAGAGCAGTTAAGAGAGTCATTAAGCCGTCCCTTTTGATCTCTTCTTTACCAGTTTTAATAACTCCGGCAATAAAAGCTGAAATACCCAGTATACCTGCAATATTCCATATATTCGACCCGATGACCACCCCCACACCTAAATCCGGGCTGCCACTCAAGACGGCTATCATGGCTGAACCAAATTCAGACAGAGATGTTCCAATGGCTGATGCTGTCACTCCCAGGATTACTTGTGATATTCCTTTGGCTTTTCCGATCTCCACTAAGTTATCCACAAAGATATCGGCAGTTTTTATTACAATCAGCAGCGAGGCAATCAATGCAATGATATATAGGATGAGATCCATGGGGGCACACCGTACTAATTGTAATTATTATAACTTAAATTTGGAAATACGCCCTAAACATTTTATATTTAATTTTAAGGCTTTCTAATAATTTAAATTTCAAATAAAGGAGGCACATGAGTAATTACCAGTCCGGCGGTAAACAGGAGAGTTCTCCTCAGACTTAACCATCATATATTTATGTAAAAAATAAGTAAAAAGTATTATCAAGTATTGTTAACAAAAAATTCAAACAAAAATTACATGATCCAAAATTTACATGATCCATTAATATTCATATAGTTATGACCATCACTTGAAACTTCATCACTTGAAACTTCATCACTTGAAACTTCATCACTTGAAACTTCATCACTTGAAACTTCATCACTTGAAACTTCATCACTTATATTCTATAAGAAGACATTTTTTTAATACAAATTTATTTATACATTTCCTGAAATTTTTTTGCTTCTTTTGCTAATCTCCCCTGAAATAACCATCATCATAATTATGCTAAAGAGATAAACTACAATGATCATGGCCATTACATCATATTCAGAGCTGAAATTGGTCACTGCCACCACAAAAGCGGCAGATGAATTCCTCATGGCAGTGCCCAGACCCAATACTGGTTTGGTATTCTCGGAAGGACCTCCTAATACATAGCCAACAATAAAAGATAGAAATACAAATAATAGTGAAACTATCAATGCCCCAGTGCCAAATACTGACATGAACTCCTGGTAATTCAGACCCAAATAGAGTATTACAACTACAAAAATGAAAATGTTAGATATCTGATTGAAAGTGGGTTTAATGGTCTTGGCTATTTCATTATAACGAGACTTTACAAGAGTTCCACCTATGAGAGGTAAAAATATCAGTACCACAAGTGAACCTGCTATTGACAAATGATTTACCGAAACACCGGGTAGAAAAATGGAAAGCACCAGAGGCATGTAGACCAAGGTCACCAGTGATAAAATTAACATCAACCCTACAGCAAATTTGATGTCTGCACCCATAAATTGAACCAGTTTCAGCATGAAAGGTGATCCTGCTGCAGTAGCCATTAAAATCAGACCAATGGCCAAACCCTGCTGGAGAGGGATCAGCTGTAAAATGATAAAAGCCAAAAGGGGAACCAATATAAAATTGGCAGCCATTGACTTTAAAATAAGATTCTTATCTTTTAAAGGTTCTAAAAATTGTTTAGGAGTAAAACTAAGCCCCATAGATAACATTGTGGTGATAATATAAATTAAAACACTCAGATTAGCAAACTGTTGTAAAACAACTTCCATTTACATCCCCACTTCAGTAATAGGCATTTATTAATAATTATGCTAAATTTCACACAGAATATTATCCCCATAAAGAATATTATCCCCATAATATTCAACCAATAAGTCAATTATAAACATTATACTACTACTGTCTATCCGATTAATAAAGTACCCCCTAAATGAATAAAATGAAATAAGTTTATAGAAATAGTTAAATACTCTTTGGGGAGTGTTGACTGCAAATTACCTGGTTTTAAGTAAAAGAATATGCATGGAAACCACCAATCCCACCAAGGGTAATATTATAAGGAGATAGCTTAGCTCCTGGAAAATGTAACAGGATACCGTTAACGTCACCCATAAAAAAACAATACTTTTAACTTTAATATCTAAGGGTACGCCCTTTTTGGTCCGGTAATTTTCTATGTAACTTCCAAAGTAGCGATTATTGGATATCCATTTTTCTGCTCTTTTGGAGCTTTTGGTAAAACAGAAAAAAGAAGCCAGAACAAGGGGTGTGGTGGGCAATACTGGAATTACCACCCCCACAGCCCCTACCCCCAGTAAAGTTGCACCTAAACTGAAGAATAATAAACGCTTGGTTTCCATAGTTGTCTCCATAATTATTCATCTAGTACTAATCATTAAAAAAAATACATAAATTCTAAACTTATTTCCACTATCTTATTTTTTCTTTTAATTATTTATGTGGTTAAACATTGGATATTGATTGCTATTGGGTATGGACTACCTGTTCAGGGAAATGTTTACGGAATACCTCCACCAGTTCATGGGGATCCTTGATAATATAGGTTTCATACATCTTGGCCAGTTTTTCCACATGCTCCACATCTTCCTTTCTGATGGTGATCTTCAAATCCTTCCCATCAGGAAGCTGAGTTATGGTCACCCCTTCTTCCACATCTGAGGGTAATATATAGATGGGAACATCGGCTTTTTGACCCATTATTGCTGCGTTGGAGATCAGTGTATCCCCCATTCGCATTGCTATCTTGGCAACAGTGTTGGAGGTGGCTGGTGCAATTAACATGAACTCGTACTTACCAAGCTGTATATTACCGGCTAAAAATGGTGCATTGGCATTAATTTCAACCCAAACCCGATCAAAGTTGCTTTCTATGTCATTGGATATCCCGTAATATTTAACTACCTGGTCTCCGGATTTGGAGATGAAGACTTCTATATCCACCTGTTCCTCGAATTCAACCCTTATTTTCTCCATAACCTTCATGGTTTCCAGTATTTTATCACCGGCACCGGTAATTCCCCATGCAATTTTTTTCTTTTTTACCATTGCATAACACTCCTATTTCTATTTCAATGGCTTTATAATAATTAAATAATCAAGGAGACCTTTATTATGGTTAGTTTTTTATTTTTCAATTAATCCCCCCAATTAAATTATAAACTTGGTTCTATATAGAACTTGGTTCTCGATCTTTTTATTATTGTATTTTCAAAGAATTTTTTAAACATAATTAACAGGACAAATGTAATAATTAATGTAAATAAGGGACAATGTAAACCCGGGTTAAATCTGAACAGAATTGGTATAACCTGGGTGTCAATTGGGAAAAACTACTTTTAAAGTCTTTTTTAAAGAATAGGGCATGAAATTTAGAAGTTTAATTATCAAAAACATTTTTAGAAACAAAACCAGAAGTTTGCTGGCTATTCTGGGAATTGCGATAGGAGTGGCCACCATACTGGGCCTAGGTCTGGTGACAGGTGGCCTGGCAACCTCCGCACAGAAAGCACTCACTGCAGATGCAGCTGATTTCACAGTGATCGCTGGAACCACTGGAGGGGCTGGAACTCCAGAGGGGAGTTCTGGAGGAGGGGGTGGTCCTGGTAGCCCCGGTGGACAGCAATTAATTAACCAGACAAAGATTTCCGAGATCCAACAGGTATCTGGAGTGGGAACTGCTGCTGGGGTTTTAAGAACCAATGTTGATCTAAACGAAACCAGTAACAGCACTAACAGCGCCAGCAGTTCTACCAGTGCAAGTGGATCCACCACGGGACCTGGTGGGGGTTCAGGGCAGGGCAATTTCAGAATGATGTATAGTGTTATTGGAATTGACAGCAGTAACCTGGGATTGGATGATATTGTAATCACCAACGGCACTGCATTTTCCAGTGACAACCAAGTTATAATCGGAGAAATGGCAGCCCAGAGTCTTAACAAAACTGTGGGGGACACTATTGTCCTTTCCAACCAGACATTCGCCATTGTGGGAACCTATGAAACTGGGAACTTCCAGGATGACCGGGGAATTGTCATGTCACTGGGCAAACTGCAGAGTCTCAGTGGAAACACCGATATGGTTTCCCTGATTCTGGTTAAAGCCGCCAATGGAACTGATGCCAGTAGCCTGGCAGACAGCATTGAGAGTAAATATCCAAATGAACTATCTACATCAACATCACTTTCCGGGATGGAAAGGATGAACAATGGACTGGAAATCATTGAATCCGGTTCATGGGCGGTTACTCTACTGGCACTGTTAATAGGCAGTATAGTGGTTGTGGTAACCATGGTAAAATCAGTGGTGGAACGAACCAGAGAAATAGGTGTTTTAAAAGCAGTTGGATGGACCAGTAAAAGGATACTAACCATGATACTGGGAGAATCACTATTACTCTCCTTAATGGCAGCCATTGTGGGAATAATTATTGGTGTGAGTGTTGTGGAGATTATAAGTAGTGCCCAGATTATAAAGGGCATTGAACCCGCATTTTCAGCCATATTATTCCTGGAAGCATTTGCAGTGGCCATATTCCTGGGCATAATTGGTGGAATTTACCCCGCCTACCGGGCTTCCAGACTATCACCAACCGAGGCGTTGCGCTATGAATGATAAAATCATTGATAATAAAAACATGATCATCATCAAAGACCTTAAAAAAAGGTATGATGATGGGAAAACCGCAGCATTAGATGGAATTGATCTTAAAATTAAAAAAGGAGAGTTTATTTCCCTGATGGGGCCTTCAGGCTCCGGAAAAACAACTCTTCTTAATATGATTGGGGCTCTGGATCGGGCCGATGAAGGGAATATTACTGTGGCCAGTCATGATTTGATGGAAAAGAAAGATTTCAGTTCTTTCAGATCAAAAGAGATTGGTTTCGTATTCCAGTTCCACAACCTGATACCCAACCTAACTGTATCCGAGAACGTTCAAATCCCTATGCTGGAAACAGGAGTTCCCCATGAAAAAATGGTTCAAAGAGCTAATCAACTATTAAAATCCCTTAATTTGGAAAACAAGATCGACCAAGTTCCCACCAAACTTTCAGGAGGAGAAAGGCAGAGAGTGGCCATAGCCCGGGCCCTGGTGAACCATCCCTCCATAATACTGGCTGATGAACCCACCGGATCCCTCGACTCCAAAACAGGAGACATAATCCTGAATATACTACGTGAAATACATCAAAAAGAAAATGTAACTCTCCTCTTAGTAACCCATGAACCTTACGTAGCAGATATGGCTGAAAGGAAGATAAATTTAATGGATGGGAAAATTTCATGAAAAATTGAAGAATTGAGATAAATGGATAAAAATAAACGATAACCTTTGGTTATAAAGAAGCCTCCAGACAATTTTTTAAAACCACCTCCATAAAACACCTCCAATTCTGGAGGCTTCACCTTTTTATTTACATCTCGGGATTAGGATCATCGGATTTCTTCAGGATTGAAAAAAAATAAATCACTGATCTTAAAAATCCATTTAAAGACACAATAACCATTTTAAATCGATGCAGAAATGTTAAATGTTACCATTAACAAAAATATGTAACATGTTAAAAATTCCAAATATAAATCCGGGATTAATAGCATTTATTTTTGTTTTATTGTTGGTATCTATTCCCA
>Ga0351954_1011_pt1 | contig 20672 bp, 18 predicted proteins | sample BONcelT113001D13_FD_205813 | JGI IMG/M metagenome (GOLD analysis project Ga0351954, IMG submission 205813) | Enriched cells from coal bed in the Powder River Basin, Montana, United States - BONCAT cells T11 rep3 HSBNCT.T11.300.1.D13 ...
ATCAGGGTGAGCCAGTTCATGGCGAGCAGATCGATCAGGGAAAACCAGCCCCAGAAGGGGCCGAAACTTTCGAAGATCGCCTCCGCCTGGCCGCGCTTCGTGACGGCCCCCAGGCGCACCGTCATCTCCTGAACGAGGTAGGCCATCGGGAGAAGAATCAGAAACACCCAGAGGATGGAAAAACCGTACTTCGAACCGGTGACGGCGTAGGTGGAGATGCCGCCGGCGTCGTTGTCGGCAACCATCACGATGATCCCCGGACCCATGATCGACAGGAAGATCACTGTCTGACGGCGCATGCGGTTCAGGGTGTGAATGCTTTTGCTCACCCAGTACATGTGATGCCTGCCTCCAGCCTGGGATTCACCCGACAGGTCCGAATCGATTTGAAGCTCCCCGCCCACAGGGCGGGGCTTCCCGGCAAGGAAGGTTCTTTTTATTGCGCCCCTTATTCCCGCCTGTAAGGCGGGGCGTGCGGGTTGCGCTCCCGGTCAATGCCTGTCCTGGAGGGGAACGATGGTGATGGGGTCGCGTTTTCCGGTTCATTGTGTATCCCGGAAACGACCCGCAAGAAGGCTAACGGGCGGGAAATGGATCCATTTCCGGGAGGGAATAACGATTCTGCTTTGCCGAAAGACGAACCCGGCCGATGGCGGTTCTGCTCCTGCCAGGAGGTTCCATAGAGTTCATTGCTCCGAATTTTGGGTACCTGACCCTTGTAGCCCCGATCTGAATGTAGCTGTTATACATGAATACCGGGGTGAGTCAAGGGGATAATCTACTGGAGTTTCCTGAGTTTTACATTCAGCCCGTTTCATCACAGAAGTTGAAACAGAGTTGAAAATCAGGGCTTTTATTCTTCGGAGCGATCTTGATGCCCGTTTTGTCAGGGAAGAGAAGGTTGTAGAGGCCATCGGCAATGGCGTAGTTGAAGAAGGTCGGTACTCCAAAGAATCGTTTTGAGACGAGGTAGATCCTTTCCACGAGCATTTTGAGCTTCAGATTCTCTCCGAGATAAACTGCGGCAAAATATGAAACGGCAAGAATGAGCACGACCATGTTGCGGATGCTCGTGTAGTGGCGGACTCTGATATCTTCGAGGTTGTAGCACTGTTTGATATAGCGGAATGATTCATCGCACTTCCACCGGGTCAGATAGATCTCTACGATACGCCATATGCACTCTTTCGATTTCAGGTTCACGGGGCAACTCGTTAAGAGCATCATGGGCACTTTCCCGAACCCCTTTACCACGACAAGAAACAACGGATGCTTACGTCCCGGAAGCTTTACCGGTAGAGCGTTATAGGAAACGGTGGTCTTGTCCTCCTGCCCGTCCTGATACTTGATGATAACCGTCTGGTAAGGACAGGGCAGGTGTGTTGCAAGCAAGAGACCATTCTTCCTCAATCCCTTATGGATGAGGTCTCGCTTTTTGGTGAGACGGATGACGAATCGTTTCTCTTGGTCCTTCTCCAGAAACTTATCGTAGAGCTTCCCCCTGTCGCCTCCCCGGTCGATCGCGTATATCCCTTTATTGCCCACATGGGTGCTGATCGTGTCGATCACTCTGAAGAGCTGGTCATTCTCGCTGATAAAACCTCCGGCGTCTTGGGAGTACGCTTCTAAATACAGCGGAATAACTCTCTTGTGATCAATGTCGGCTGCAACCGCTTTGGCAAGCCAGTACCCTTCTCCAATCTCGTGTTCGCTCCCATCGTGGATCTTGCAGAGGCCCTCCATCTTCGTAGCGTATTTCTTACGTATATCTCCTGGATCAATGGCAATGACCATGTCATCCAAGACATTCTTGCTCCCCAGTCTGCATATCTGTCGATTGATGACTTCCGTGAAATCCCGATCGTCCAGATTCCTTGATAAGCGATCTTCTGTCTTGATTAACGGGAGGGGTTCGTTGAGCGACCGGGTGATATTCGAAAGTTTGACATCTTTGGCTGCTTGGATGCCATACAGCATCTCCCGGACCAATCTCTGCTTTGCTTTCGGTAGGCCTTTGGAAATGATTCCTGAGAATTTCGAGAGCTGACCTTTGACAACCGCGACAGTCCTGGAGTTCCTCGTCATCGCTCCCCCATCTCCTGTTGTAGTCGCTCTTTTCTACCACATCACCTATAAAAACTCAGGAATCTCTCTGAAAAAACAGCCGGACAACTTCCCAAACGAACTGCTCTTTGTAATTTCCTTATGTTACATGATGACACGCGATAAAACTCAGGAAACTCCAGGATAATCTATTATCGACCGGAGGTGTGATTTTGGCCCGACGTCAGCCCGGGAGGAAGGTCAAGGATGGTCACTCGCCCAGTTTCACCTTGCCCAAAAACACGATGAATTTTTTGAGCAGCTCTTGGTCGAAACAGCGCCTCATGCCCTGGTCGCGGTCGTCCTGCTCATGCCCCTCTTCTCCCTCTCTCTCGGCCGACGCTCCGATCATGATCTGTGCCGCCTTCATGGGGGCCATGGGATCTTTGTATGGCCTGCGGGACGTCATCGCGTCGAAGACATCGATGATCCGCAAGACGCGGGCAAGGGTGGTTATGTTGGGTCCCTCCAGATTCATGGGATATCCGCCGCCGTGAAAATCCTCATGGTGATGGAGCACCGCCTTCTTGACGAACAGGGGGGTGTCCGTATCGAGGAGCATTGCCAAGCCTTGGAGGGGGTGCCGTCTCATGATCTCCCACTCGACCTCGGTGAGGGGCTCGGCCTTGTTGAGTATGGTATGTGAGACGAAGGCCTTCCCGATGTCGTGCAGCAGGGCGCCGACGGCGCATTGCCGCAGCGTCTCCATTTTCCGGGTTTCCTCGAAAGCCGGATACCCCGGTTCGATCAGCTCAAGGATTTCGGGGTAGAGCCGGAGAAACGCCACCGTAAACCAGAGGACCTTGGTTGCATGTTCGTACGTCTGGTAGTCGTGGCCGATCATTTTCGACAGGGCTTGGAGCGATTTTGATTCCCTGATGAACAGCAATGCGTTTTCGATCAGCTTTTGCGTCCGCTGGAGGGCGGCGGCGCTCATCATACCCAATCCGAGGGATGTCTCAAAGGCCCCCTTGACGACGTTGGTGGAAACTCTGCTGAATATCGACGCTTTCTGATCGTCCGACGTCGCTTTATTATCGAGGATGTTCCCCAGGTTGTTTTCGAGATACTGCTCGTACTTGAACTGTTCTTCGAAAGCGACATACACCTCGGCGTATCCGCCTTCGGCGAGTTTGGCGAGCTGTTCCGCTGTGACCTTGTTGCCCTCCAGCGCCCAGAGCCTGTACCTGCCCTGCGGCGTGAACACAAAGATCCGGAAGTCCGGCAGAGCGCCCGGTATCACCGCCCCCGGCGGGACGGCCATGTATCTCCCGTTGTCAATGGGATCCATGAGATGCGCTCCGCTCAGTCAAAGGCCTTTTGCCGGAATTCTCTCTCGATGCGGTCCGCGTCGCCCGTGTTGTACTGCACCACCTTGTTGAGGTGGGAAAAACTTTCCTCGTCCATGGCGCTGAAGCCGATGGCCGTTTCCCCTTTGCCGACCCTGAGGATCTTCGCATCGATGGTGATTTGCATGTCGTCCCGCAATGAGATGACCACCGTGCAATCGTCGCCCTTTTGAAAGCGAGGGTTGGTCGTACAGAGGATTCCGGTCAAGCTGATATTGATGATCTGCGTCTGAATTCGTTTCCCCTGAAGCACGATGCCGACGTCGAAATGCACGGGAACCCGCGAACGCTTTCGTTTATCCTGTTCCATGGTCTCCTTCTCTCCTCATCACCATTATACAGATGCAAAATAAAGATGCAAAAACCGAGCCGGTCTTCTGCAGTTTTTCCATCGGTGGGATGGGGAATTGCCTCATTGGTTCTCGGGGTTTTTTATCGGGGGGAAGCATCCGGCAGCCCGCCGTCGACGGGAATCGTTGCGCCGGTCGTCGGTGTCTGATGGGTCACGAAAAAAACGACGGCCCGCGCGACATGCTCCGCGGTGACCCGCGCCTTCAAAAGGTTTCGCCGGCGGTAATACTCTTCCAGTCCTTTTTCGTCGAGGCCGCGGGCCTTCATGCGGTCGGGGCCGACCTGCGCCCAGAGGCCCGACTTTGTTGCCCCGTGCGAAAACACGGCATCGGGCGCGACCATGTTTACGCGCACGCCCATTTCCGCGAACTCGAGGCTGGCAATGCGGCACAACTGGTGGGCCGCGGCCTTTGTCGCGCTGTAGGCGCCGAATTTTGCGCCGGGGGCAAACACGTTCTTCGTCGAAACGAGGACGATGTCCCCGCCGGTATTCTGCAGCCCGAAGAGCTTTCCCGCCCGGGCGAGCAACAGCAGGGTCCCTTCCACATTGACCCGTTCAAGGTTTCTGAAGGTATCGAGATTCATTTCCGTGAGCGGCGATACATGCGCCAGGCCGGCATTGATGACGACGATGTCGATCCCGCCGAACGCTTCGCTGGTTTTTTCAAATGCCGTCAAGATCGATGCGCCGTCGGTCACGTCGAGCGGCACGCCCAGCACCAGGTCCCCGTGCCGGCATTTTAACGCAGCCGTCAGGGAGTCGAGACGGTCGCACGCAAGATCGGTCGCGGCAACATGGCACCCCTGTCCGAGCAGCTCTTCGCAGATGGCCGACCCGATTGCACCGGCTGCGCCCGTGACGATCGCAACATGTCCCCCGAGCGGCTTCGGGTCGTCGGCGATAACCTTTGCGCGTTGAAAGGCCCTGAATTCCATGTCGAAGAGGTGCTCTTCCGTCAAGCCGAGGTATGCTCCGCCCGTTTCGCTGATCGCGCGCTTGACGATGAGCGCCTGCTCGGTGATGTCACGGGTGATGCGCGCCGCGGCGATGTGCGGCCCCGCGCACACTGCGCCCAGGCCCGGCAGGAGGACCACCCGCGGCAGGGGATCGGAACCGGCAGCGTCAAATTCCGGGAGACGCGACGCGTGGCGCTTCACGTATGCGTCGTACCGGGAGCCGAACGCGCCGATCTTCCCGGCAAGCTGCCGGCGCAGGTTGCCCAGGTCTTCATAGTCCGGTTTTTCCACAAACAGCGGAAAGGATTTTGTCCGCACCAGATAATCGGGGGTCAGCGGGGCCGTGGAGACAAGATCGGCGGCTCCGGAAGAGGCGAGGATCTCGAGAGTCTCCCCGGATATGCACGGGGCGAGGATCATTTTTCTCTGCGGATTGTCCGGGTCGGCGGATGGCGGTGACAGCAGGCCCCGGAGCAGCGGTGCGATTTTTCTATACCGGGCGCGGGCAGTTTCCGTATCCTTTGCGGCATTCATGATGAAAACCCGGCGGCGCGTTCTCCTGATATACTCCTCCGCCCTGCCGACCATTTCGATCGTATCGTCATACGCCTGTTTCGGAGACGCCCCCCAGGTGATCAGGCCGTGCTGCATAGCCACGATCGCCCGGCATCCTTCCCGCCGATCGAGCTCATCGGCAACGGCGCGGCCGAAGGCCAGCCCTGCATTGACATAGGGAACCGTCCCGACGGTATCGCCCAGCGCTTCGGCGATGGCTTCTTCTCCCTCGGTTCGATTGGTCAGCGTCAGGATTGCGGTCGGGTGCGTGTGCACTACGGCCGGCCGGTCGATGAAGGCGTGCATCAGCGTTTCGATGGAAGGCAGTTTAACGGAAGGCATGAGCATGTGCAGGCGGAATTCCTTTGCCATGGTCTCGTCGGTGAGGGACGACAGGGTGCGCAGTTTCCGGAGGTATGCATGGTCGAGGCAGACAAAATCCGCAGGGGTGATCCTTTCCATGGCAACCCCCGAAGCCTTGACGAAAATCGCCGCGACGTCGTCGCCGGGAAGTGTTTTCACCATCCCCTTGAGGGATGTGTTTCCGCCGCCGTGCATGGCCAGATCCGGTTGGCTTCCCACAAGGCGCGTTGCGTACGCCAGAAGAGCGACTTCCGCCCCCCTCTCGGAACCATGGGTCTTGATAAACGCGTTCGCTTCGGCTTCCATCCAGGCATTGTTCATGACGGTCGGATCACGGATTCTTTTTCAGATCGAGGAACAGTTCATAGGCCTGCTCGGGCCGCATGTTTTCATGGACGACCGCGCGGACGGCCCTGATCATGGCGACGGGAGCGTCGGACTGGAAGATGTTCCTTCCCATATCCACGCCGGCCGCACCCTGGTTGATCGCGGCGGAAGCCATCTTCAGCGCGTCGAGTTCGGGGAGTTTCTTGCCGCCGGCAATGACGACGGGCACGGGACATGCGGCGGTAACCGTTTCGAAATCGGGGACGAAATAGGTTTTGACGAAGGCGGCGCCGAGCTCGGCGCACATGCGCGTGGCAAGCCTGATGTACTTCGCGTCGCGGACCATTTCGCTTCCGACCGCGGTTACCCCCAGCACCGGCATGCCGACCCGGTTGCCCCTGTCGATCAGCGTGGTAAGGTTGATCACCGACTGCGTCTCGTACTCGCCGCCGACGAATACCTGAGTCGCGACGGCGCACGCGTTCAGGCGGACCGCATCTTCCATCGCCAAGGCGATCCGTTCGTTTGACAACTCCTTCAGAATGCTCGGTCCGCCGCTTGCGCGCAGCACCATGGCCTTGTCGAGTGAAGGCGGGATTACCGACCTGAGGATTCCGCGGGTCAGCATGAGCGCGTCGGCGTGGGGCGCCAGCGGGAGGATGGTGATATCCGGCCTCTCCAAGCCGGTCGTGGGTCCCTGAAAATATCCATGGTCGAAGGCGAGCATGACCGTCTTCCCGGAGGCCGCGGCGAAGATACGGGCGAGCCGGTTTTTCATCCCCCAGTCATAGGAGTTCGATCCCTTCAAGAAAAAAGGTTCGCTTGTCTGGGGCATGCCGATGAAAAAATTCTTTTCACTCTTTGAGGTATCCGCTTCCGGCATAAAAAACTCCTTTACCGTTCCATGCTAACCACGTTACAGACTATCCGCTCGTACCCGCGTTCGGGTTTGGTGAGTGTAACGGGGGGGCAAGAGGGTGTCAAGGAAATTTGCCGGTTCCCCAATCATCGACATCCCCAAATCAGCGCTTGACATTATATCCGGGTTCTTTAAGATGGGGTAAAAACTTTGTCGGTATTTCGTCTGAAACTGATGACAAGGGAGAGGAGGAAGGATATGCCCACATATGAATATGAATGCCAGGCCTGCAACAAGAAGTTTACGCTCATCCAGAGTATCTCCGAGCACGGCAAGACCAAGGTCGTCTGCCCGAAGTGCAAGAGCGCGAAGGTGAAGCAGCGCATCACCGCCTTTACGACCAAGACCAGCCGGAAGAGCTGAAAGTGAAGCGATCCTTTCCCTTTGGTGAATACCCATTCCGGCGCTGATGCGGTGCATCTTTATGCATCTTAGCCGGTTAGTAATTAGGCAGGGGGCATTTGTTGATGCCCCCTGCCTCACCCCACCCTGGTTGTTGGTGGCGTTCCCGTTCGCCCGCAGCGGTGCTTAGAAATCCTTGAAGCCCCCCTCCTCGAGGGGGATAATCTGTTTCGGTCCGGGACGCTTCGGGGCCCGCTGTGGTTTCTTCCCGGCGGGTGCGACGGGCCGCCCGGCGGCGATCTGCCGGCGGGCGGGTTTTGCATCGGCGGTCCTCCTGATCGGTGCCGTCTGCCGTCCTCCGCCGTCGTTCGGAACGCCCGGAGCCTGAGGTTCGCGAGTCTGATGCCAGCACAGCCGCTCCCGTCTCCGCAGGGGCGCAACTGTACAAATAAGAGACGAAACAATATGTTTGGTGAGCATCCGTTGTTGCGGGGAAGACGAATGAGGATCGCGGACGGGTGCTGCCGTCCGGTCGAGACGGATATTGTTCTCTTTAACCGGAGATCGTCCGGCGATACCGGACCAGAGGCTTTTGCCATAGGGGGAACTCATTATGCCCTTCGTACCTGATCACTGTCGTCAAATCGTTGACGTGCAGTGTCATCTATTGAGCGCGGCTGTCAATTCTCTAAGTCCCCAGACGCACTCATTCCCCGCCGGCGTGTCGTCCGCAACGGCAACCGGGAAGACTGGTTCGGCACGTATTGTGGAAATCTCCCCGTTATGACGCCTGAGTCATGGCGGCCATCTCCTCTTCCCTAAAGACGCGGTCGATGTCGAGGAGGATCTTGACGGAGCCGTTGGTCTTGGCCATGCCGAGGATGAAGGCGGTGTTCAGATGGGTGCCGAAATTCGGGGTGTCTTCGATGTCGGAGCCCTTGATGTTGAGGACCTCCGAGACGGAGTCCACGACGATCCCCATGAGGATGGTCTGGTTCGCCCCTTTGATCTCGACGACGATGATGCAGGTCCGTTCGTTGTACTCCATCGCTTCCATACCGAACTTCAGGCGGAGGTCGGCTACGGGGATGACTTTTCCCCGGAGGTTGATGACGCCCTTGACGTAACCCGGGGTCTGGGGGACGGTGGTGATCGGCATCAGGCCGATGATCTCCTTGACCTTCAAGATGCCGATGCCATACTCCTCACCGGCCAGCGCGAAGGTCAGATACTTCCCTTCACGGTCCGCAACGGCCCTGACGGCCTGATCCATCACTGCTGTTTCCATTGTTCATCTCCTTGTCTCAATGAGTTGCAAACTGCCTGTCCTTTTGAAAGACCGCTGCATCGAATAAAACGGGACTTGCGTTGTGCAAAGGATTGGCGCCCCGCTTTTAAAACATGAATCCACACAAATCTCTGTTTAATTCAAGGAATGAACAGCAAAGAATATGCCAGATAGATGGTTTGCACCGCCGTGCGGAGTGTCAGGCATCCAGGACTTTGCGGATGACCTTTGAGAACTGCATGGTGTTGATCAGCTTTCCTGATCCAGAACGGCCCGTACTTTCTTGGCAAGGTCTGTTATCCTGTATGGTTTGGGGAGGAAACCTCGGCAACCCCGTTCCATGAGCTGTTGGACCTGGCCTGCCTCACTGTAACCGCTGGCCAGGATCACCCGGACAGCGGGTTGGATCGCTCTCAGGAGGTCGAACGTATCCTCTCCTCCCATGTCGGGCATGACCATGTCCAGGATAACCAGGTCGATCCGGTCGGCTTGTTGCCGATAGAGTTGAACGGCCTCCCGTCCGCCTTTTGCGGTAAGGACCTCATAACCGAGCACCTTAAGGATATCCCGTGTTACATCGATGATGGATGGCTCATCGTCGACGATAAGGATGGTTTCACGTTCTTTGGAGGATTTTTTGGGGCCATTCGCCACCATAGTATGCTTCCTGCCAGCTCTTTCTTTTTTATAAGCATTCTCTCGTTATGATGCTTGGGCCATGGCTGAGAGTGGACTCGATAATTGAGGGGATGCTGGCCAAGAAAAATGCAGGGAGCTATAGATAATGACCGGTGCGTCCATTCGAGAGGCCGAGACGAGTGAGGATTCGAGCGATGGTTCTGAGGGAGGGTAATGGACGGACCCCCATGGATTCCATTTCGTGGATTATGGCACTGGCTCCATAGGTGCGGCCCCGGTTATAGTGATTGAGCCTGACCATTGCGACGATTTCTTCGATTTCAATCCTGCTGAAAGATGTGCTGTTCATAGTTATTGTTGTTGACTTTCCCGATACCGGAGGGGATCGGATATTTTTATCCTCGCCCCTCCGGGTTAATAAGGATGCACCGATCATCATAATGATAGCGGCTATGATGCTTTGTTGCGGCGCGGTTTTGCAGGCGCCGGGGAAAACAGTTCAAAGTAAAGTGATTCGTCGAGTCGAGGCAGATTTCGTTCGGCGGCGGCAGCGAGCATATCGGCGGCCGTATGGTTGAGGACGCGTAAGTTGTTTAAGGAATGCGCAGCCAGGGTTCGGATCAGTTCTGGCGTCATCAGTTGGGGATGGCCGGCCTGTTCGAGGGCGAAGCTGAGGTATTCCTGGAGCTGTTCCGGAGAAAGGGGTGTCAAGTGAAGCCGGGCGCGGATACGGCTGCCCAGGGGCAACAGTTCAGGGGTGCGGAACCGATCCGGCAGACGTCCGTCTCCGCACAGGATGGTAAACAGGAGGCTATCTGAGTCGAAGCAGGCGCTTTGGAGCAATCGCAGTTCGGTCAGGCAAGGCGATGAGACTTCCTGCGCTTCGTCGATGAGCAGGACGGGGCGCGCCAGCGTGGAGAGACAGTGGGCTTTCCATTTTGCGCGCAAGGCCGTGAAACTGCCATAGCGATTTAAGGGGGTCAAGCCGACGCCGAAGAGTTCTCCCAACTCCCGATAGAAGTCGGCGAGGTGGCTTTGTGGTCGTTCCATGACGCCGACGGTAATATCCGGCATTTTGCTGAGGCGTTTAGCAATCCATTGGAGGGTTTTGCTTTTTCCTTGGCCGGGGTCTCCGGTGATCATGGCAAAGCCGCCTTGAGAGATCATTGCCTGGACGCGACGGGCGAAGGCATCTGCTTCGGGCGCCACCCACAGGGCATCGACAGGGAGGTTGGGTAAAAAGGGATTGTATTTGAGGCCGTAAAGGGCGCGGATGTTTTTATCGGTCATGATCACATTCCTCCTTTGGCAGGTAAGCCGGCGGCAGCCCGGTGGCGGCGTAATCGGCGAGCCATTTTTGCAATAGGGCAGGCTGATCGCTTTTAAGGTTGGCGACGGTAGTGATTTCCTGCGACGAGACGGATCGGCGCAGCCCGGAGGCGTTTTGGGATTTGTCCTGAGGCAGCAGTCGTGCTAACGGTCCGCCGGTTTTTGGATCTGTCAGGGTCATCTGGCTTTTGTCCCAACTGGGCGAGCGCAGCGTAACCGTGTGCAGGTGACCGAATCGCGGGGGCAGTTCGTAGCGTACGCCCTCGACCACAACGGTGGCGTCACCGTGGCGGGGGGTGCGGATGATCTGACGGGTAAAGGCCAGGCGCAGGGTATCGGCGTCCGGCGCCCGTCGTCCGACATCCGGGCCGTCGAGCATCCGCTGCAAGGGGGTGGCGCCGATTTCACGGTGCGGGTTTCTGTGGTAATCCTGTTCGACCCAGGCCTGTGCGGCGTGGTTGATAAACGCCAACTTGAGATCTTCGATTCCGCGGAGCATCTCGATCAGGCGGCCTTCCAGTTGCCCCCAGAAGACCTCCTGCTTGCCGTTCTGGTATGGCGAATAGGGCAAGGTGGTTTCGTGGACAACGCCAAGGCGCAGCAATCCTTGGCGGGTTTCCTCGGCTACCATGGCAGCCCCGTTGTCCGTCATCAAGGCCCGCGGCAGCCCGCGTTTCATGATGGCCTGGGTAAGCCCGTGAACCAGACACTCGGCGGTCTCGGCAAGATAAAACTGTAAGTGGCAGCACAGTCTTGAACGATCATCGAGGATGGCAAGGGCGATCGGATGATGCCAGTTTCCGGATTCATCCAGCAGTCTGATTTTGGCCTGATGGAAGTCCAGGTGCCACAGAGCATGGACGTGGGACGCCTCGTAGCTTCTCACCTCACGCTGCTCTCGTCGCCGCTGCGCCCGGCTCTGGCCCTCTGTGGGTTGCGAAGGCCCCAAACGTCGCGTCCAGCCGTTTTCTCTCATGCAGCGCAGCACGGTCTTGTAGCTGGGCAGCGGAATCAACTGTGGTTGCTGCCCAGTTAGGGCGACCAAGTTGTCGTAGTGCAACTGAACGGTCCATCGCGGATAGGCATGATACTGGGATTGGATGGCAGCTTTGAGCGGTTCGCCTATCGCCAGGCGTCGACCGGCATCGGACCGAAGTTTTTGCCCCAGAGCTGTAATCGGATCCGGCGCATCTTTGGCTTGGTAGTACCAGCGCTCAATGGTCGAAAAACTCGGGCTGATCTGCTTGTCACTGATAAGGGGGTGCTGGTAGCTTTTTTCGGCCAGCGCCTGTAACTCCCGCTGCAGTTGGCCGCCCTCCGGTGGACTGGACAAAAGAGAGCCAATCACGGCAAAACGGAACTGTGCCCAGTGCTGCCACCGGGGCATCTTGGGATCACCCATCGGATCTTCTCTCCTTTGGATTCGCTTCTTCATCCTCCACCATGGAGGATCACGATGTCGAATCCATTGCCCGATCCTTGTAGCTGATCCATTCCTTTTATACAGCCGCACATCTTTTGCGTGAGAGCGTGGCGGATAACGGCTCCCTCAGAAATCGAGTCCTTACAAACCGACAAGCGATTGCAAACAGGCCGTCAAGCCCAGTTCAGGATCTCCACGGGTTTGCACAAAACACTCGATCAGGCTCCTTGGCAACTGATCCTCGATCACCGGCGGCATCAACCTTCCCGATAGTCGCCGCCAAAACTGACTGCAGGGAAATATCTGCCGAAAATAACAAAGCCAACGGGTCAATGTCGGGCGCGTCACACCAAAAAGCGCCTTGAGCTTCTCAACCGTATAACCCCGATTCCGGCCCTGGCGCAGCGCCGTCACCACCAGCAGCACCGATGCCCAATAAACACGGCGCCCCCAAAACAATACCGATGGCGGCAACACCCGTCGCCGGCAGCCCTCCTTTCCACAGCACAAACTCAAACGGATTGCGTAGACCTCATCAAGATCAGGAGGACCTCCCCGAGGCTTACGCAGATATGTGGCGTAATGAAGAGGACCCCCACACTGGGGCAGCGCTTTAACCGAACGCTCTCAGCAAGATCAACGTCGATTTGGTGTAAAAGGAAAAAAAGTGATTTGCTCTGGAGGATCGATGGTGATATCATTACCCCTACCTTTCTATAGGTAGGAGCCCCGTCAACGAATCGGCCAAGAAACGCGAGGGGCTCCTTTCTTTTTCCCTCGCCGTTCTTGTCTAAATCAGCTTATTTTTCCACCTTTTTCTTTGGCCGTGCTCATTTGCCCACTGGCAGCTTTCTCAGGTTAAGGCTGGACAATAGGAGCTGGATGACGGGAGACTGTCACGTCCAGTTCTCGGAGAGCGCAAGGGTGGGATTCCCTCGCGCCACTCGACTGCTCAGGCAGTATCAAGCAAAATATCGATGGTGCCGGTTATCGCTTTCACCTACCGAGTCCTTGGGTATGGCGACAAAAATATTTTGATGATTTGCGGTTGAAAGGAGGATATCACTAATGCCCAACGAGCGCTATCAGCGATTCACGGTAGCCTTTTGCTATCTGGTTTCGTTTTTCATTGCTTCAAGTCCCCGGTCGATCACTTTGTGGAGAAGTCTAATCCTTCCCGCGATACCCTCCCTTGAGTCAGTCTTTTTTATTTCTGACAATCCTCTTAATGCTACCAGATCAGAGAATCTCTTGATGTCATCAGGAAGGAAGATCGGGTTGTGCAATAATTCTTCGTGACAATCGTAGCAAAACACCTCTGTTTCTTTTTCGTGTCCCCACGGACTCTTATGGAAAATTCCTTTTCGTTGCGTGCCTTTACGGTTTTTGGATCGGCCTAAGAAGCGCTCTGGTATAAAGTGGTGCCTGGAGGCATGGGATCTACCCTCGGGTGATGGATTGGCATATGTTCCTTTCTTACGATGAAGTGAGCAATTACAAATAGCACATTTCTCGTCCATTAGCCCTCCAGTTAATGCCTGAAATCAGCAACATATTTCTTGGAATAGTAATTTTGATCGCCTCTGAAAAGTGCTTAGTAGTCCTATTTCATAAAAGCAGTTTGAAAGGCACTGTCGAGAAGAACAGACGATACAATCTTATTGTAAAACTCGTTGGTTCTTTTTTCAAGATATTCTCTATTGCTTTGCTCTGCCCCCTTCAGGGTTTCTGTTATGTCCTTTTGAAATGCAATAGCATTTTTTGTGAACAGAGTAACTGTAAAAACTATCGTGCAATCTTTTAAGTTATTTATTACGATTTGAATGTCTTTGACTTCTGTGGGAATGGTTCGCTTTTCTGATTGCGTATATTCACGAGGGAAAAATCCACCCGTCATGATTCTTGTTGATCGTGCTGAATACACAAGTGCCCCGACTTGTTTAAGGGTTTTTTCAAAACAGGATTGTAAATACTCTTCAATGGAATTCTCGGCTGCATACATTATCGACGAACTTGACCCGTAGTAGAACCATCCCCCCTCACCAATATCTGCATCTTTATTGATTATTGGAGATAAAAACACTTGTTGTCCTTTGAATATTAAATATCTGGAATCAGATGTCGATGGAATAAATTTTTCTGGTTTAAGGGTTATGGTTGTCCGTAAAGCAGCACAAGATGACAAGAATAAGGCAAGAATGAGAAGTAAGAAGTATGATTTCTTCATAAAATCTCCTTGGCATCACCCTTCAACAGGGTCAAATTGATAGTTAGTCGATTGACAATGCCTTATTATCGACTTTTGTCCACTCAACGTATAAAAAAGTCAAGAGGATTTTTCATTTACTATCGTTTGAACGGATGTAAATTTTTGAAAATTGATGGACGCTTTGTTACAGGAAGTTCTGGATACTACCCTCCCGTGAAAAAATCACGCTGAAAAATATGCGCCTTTCAAACCGCACTCAATCGCGGCAAGGTGATTTTTGGAGCCGCGGGCATTCTTCATCACCGAGGTCAACTTGACGATGATCAGGCCGACACCCCCCTTGGCCCGCTCCACATAATAATCGATTGCGCGATCGGTGACATAACCCGCATCACCGGCCAATGCATTGCCCACTGCGGCCATAACGATCCGGTTCTTCATCTCCAGATGGTTGATTCTGCCCGGCAGGAAGAGTTCCGTGAACGTATTCATCCTTATCTTTAGCTATCCTGAGGATCGGGCGCCTTCTCCAGCGCGATCCGGAGGACCTCCAGCATCTCGTCCACGAAGTGGAAGGCGATCTCCTTCCGGACCTTTGCCGGGACCTCTTCGATGTCCTTCTTGTTCCATTTGGGGAGGATGATCGTCTTCACGCCGGCGCGGTGGGCGGCGAGGACCTTCTCCTTGATCCCGCCCACCGGAAGGACCAGTCCCCTCAGGGTGATTTCCCCCGTCATGGCGAGGTCCCGCTTCACCGTCCGGTTTGTCAGGAGCGTGACCAGGGCGGTGAGCATGGTCACCCCAGCCGACGGGCCGTCCTTGGGGATAGCGCCCGACGGGACGTGGATATGGATGTCCACCCCTTCGAAGAAGTCCTTTGCGATCCCCAGCTCCTCGGCGTTGGCGCGGATGAAGCTCAGGGCGGCGGTGGCCGATTCCTTCATCACGTCGCCGAGCTGGCCGGTCAGGGTGAGTCCGCCCTTGCCCTTCATGGCTGTGGCCTCGATGAAGAGGAGATCCCCGCCGGTCGGCGTCCAGGCGAGCCCCATGACGACCCCGGGTTTTGAGGTGCGGGCCGCCGCTTCGGAGGTGATCCGGATGGGGCCGAGGAATTTATGGATGTCCCGCACCTTGATGGCGGCCTTTTCGACATCCCCTTCCGCGATCTGGCTCGCAACCCCCCGGCAGATCGCGGCGATCTCCCGTTCGAGGTTCCGGACCCCCGCCTCGCGGGTATAGCCGGTGACGATATGGGTGAGCGCGCTTTTCGTGAAGCAGATCTGATCGGGTTTGAGCCCGTTCTGTTCCGTCTGCCGGGGAATCAGGTAGCGTTGGGCAATCCGGATCTTCTCGTCGATCGTGTAGCCGGTCAGTTCGATCACCTCCAGGCGGTCGCGCAGCGCCGGCGGGATCGTCTCGAGCATGTTCGCCGTCGTGATGAACATCACGTGCGACAGGTCGAAGGGAACGTCGAGGTAATGGTCTACGAAGGAGAAGTTCTGCTCGGGGTCGAGGACCTCCAGGAGCGCCGATGAGGGATCGCCGCGGAAATCGTTTCCCAGCTTGTCGATCTCGTCGAGCATGAATACGGGGTTGCTGGTCTCGGCCCGTCGGATCCCCTGGATGATCCTGCCGGGAAGCGCCCCCACGTAGGTCCGGCGGTGGCCGCGGATCTCCGCCTCGTCGCGCACCCCGCCCAGCGAGATGCGGATGAATTTCCTCCCCAGGGCGCGGCCGATCGAGTGTCCCAGCGATGTCTTGCCCGTCCCCGGCGGGCCGGCGAAACAGAGGATCGGCCCCTTTGTTTCCGGCTTCAACTTGCGGACGGCCAGGTACTCGACGATCCGTTTTTTCGCCTTCTCCAGGCCGTAGTGGTCATCGTCGAGGACCCGCCTGGCCTTTTTGATGTCGAGGTTGTCTTCGGTCATCTCGTGCCAGGGAAGGGCCGTCATCCAGTCCAGGTAGGTTGCCGAGACGGTGTATTCCGCCGAGGAGGGGTGCATCCGCGAGAGCCGTGCAAGCTCTCGCTCCGCTTCCTTCTTCGCTTCCTCGGGGAGGTTCTTCTTTTCGATCTTCGCCCGGTACTCCTCGACCTCCACCTTTTCGTCTTCGGTCTCACCCAACTCCTTCTTTATCGCGGCGAGCTGCTGGCGGAGGTAGTATTCCCGCTGGGACTTGTCCATGTCGTCCTTGACCTGGGACTGTATCTTGCTTCCCAGCTCGAGGATCTCCACCTGGTGGTTGACGAGCCGTGTCACCTCGCGGAGGCGCTCCTTCACGTCGAGAATCTCGAGGATCTTTTGCTTCTCGTCGATCGTCGCATTGATCACGGACGCGACGAGGTCCGCAAGTACGCCGGGATCGGTGATCGTTTTGACCATCGCTCCGAACTCCTGCGGAAGAAAGGGGGAGAGCTTGACGATCCGCTCGAAGAGGCCGATCAGGTTCGCCATCAATGCTTCGACCTCGATGTCCTTCACCTCTACGTCTTCCAGGTTTTCTACGCGGGCGCGGAGGTAGGGCTTTCCCTCCTCGAAGTGAAGGATCCTGAACCGGCTGATCCCCTGGAGGAGGAGCTGGGCCTTGTTGTCGGCGGTCTTGGCCATCCGGAGGATCACGACGCTTGTTCCGATGCTGTAATAATCCTCTTTCAGACGCGAGGTCTCGCCCTCTTCCGCCTTGTGCTTCAGCAGGATGAGACCGATGAGGCGATCGCCCGCCATCGCCTCATCGATAAGCGCGATCTCGGAGGCGCCGGAAACCTCGAGCGGAAAGAGCATCTTCGGAAAGACGAAGGCGCCCGCGAGCGGCAGCACCGGGAGTACCTCCGGAATCTGGATAACCTTTAACTCTTCAGACGGCTTCTCTTTGGCCATGGGGAACCTCCACAAGTATCGGCAGGGGGATTTAGTCGCTCTGGACGCTGATTCGGTGTACGCGGTCGAGCGGGCGTTTGGCGAGGCGGACCTCGAGAAGGCCGTCACGGTAAAGCGCCGCGGCCTTTTCCGTATCGATCAGGGCGGGCAGCGATAGGGTGCGCTCGAAATAGCCGCAGGGGATTTCCGCCAGGCGGTAGCGGGCGCCTTCGCCGCGCGGGCAGCTTTCCCGGATGCCGGAAATCTTGATGGCCTGCGGGCCGATCTCCAGGGTGATCGCTTCCCTCCGGACGCCGGCGATCTCGGCCTGGATGATGATCTCCTCGGCGGTTTCATAGATGTCGATCTGGGGCCGCCAGCGGTGTCGGGAGAGGGTAAAGCGCGGATTGGCCCCGCGGAGCATCTCGTCGAGAGTCCTGAGGAGCTCGGATTCGGCTCCCTCCGGATTTTCCACAAATCTGATCTTGACGTAGTCCATGATTCACTCCTGTTTCAGGAATCGCTTTTCGTCGCACCTCTTTCCGGATCTTCCGGCCGGTCCCGTGAAACTTTCAGGATAGCATCCATTGGGGTCAAAAACCGAGGCAGGCGATCCGGATCTCAGGACCCGCCCCTATTTCGGCGGCTGCGCCTGGATGAGCTCGACGATCAAGCTGCCGTTATTCTTCAAATCAAAGAAAGAGGCGCCGGTACCGTCGGCACGGATGAAGCGCATGAGCTCACGGATGCCCATGCCCGTGAGTCTTACCCTTTCGGCTTTCAAGTCATCGACGTTAAAGGCAACATGGTGTATGCCCTCGCCCCGCTGTTTGAGGCGTTCCTCGAAGATCGTCTCACCCTGGGTCGGGCAGACAAGTTCAATCCGGTAGGGTCCTACCGAGGCGATCCTGAGGCTCCATTTCTCGGGGCTCTCCCTCTTATTGCCGTATACCTGATAGTCTGCAATCTGGCTGGAGTCCCTGTCAACCTGGGGCTGAAAGGAAAACCCGAGCGATTCATAGTGTGCGGCGCTTTCGTCCAGGTTGCGGACGATGAGTCCGATGTGACTGGGGGTCCAGGTTCCATCGATTTTAACTTCCATCATTGCCTCCGTGCATTAAGTATAATGATCTGAGAATGATCCTGCCACAAACGTATACAGGAAAATCGGGTCGATTTCCATATCTATATCCGCGAATTGTTATAGCGACGGGTTCAGCCCCATTTTTGCTCGTCCAGTTTCTTGGCGGCGAGCAGGGCCAGATGGGTGTTTCTGCCGCCATAACCCGGTTTCTGCCCTTCCGGCAGGTTGACGTTTACCGTTGCCTCGCCCCCGAAGATGATCGCAATCTTTCGGTCCGTCTTATCCGGATTGGCAATGAGGGCGATGCTCACATCCGCCACATTGGTTCCTGTCGGGCCGGTTCTTATCTCGCTGCCCAATTCCTTGAAGAACGTGGCGGAGTCGTACTTCGCCAGATATTTTTTGTAATCAATCCCGTTCTCCCTGGCCGACGCCAACGTATCCTGATCTGCAACGGCGCCGGCCAGGTCGGAGCGGCCGTCGACGCCGTCCGTAGAGAAACTGGCAAAGGTGACACGGTCGTGATCGATCAGATAAGAAGAAACGACCTTCCAGATATTTTCCATTTCCCGGTTTACTTCCGCCTTGAGTTTATCCGCCACGGAGCCGGTTTTACAGCCGATGAGATGTGCCCGATACCCCAGTTCTTCGGCCTTCTCCTTTGCGGCTTCCATGGCCAGGTCGTTGTTGGCGATGATGACGTATTGACTCCTCTCCGCGGTCAGGAGCGGGGAGTCCTTCCGCAGGGTTTCATTATCCTCCCTGTCCAGATTTCCTTCGATATACCTTTTGACCGCCGGAGGGGCCTGATCCCAGATGTTGTGACTCGTCAGGACCTTTTTGGCGGAAGCGAAAGTAGAATCGTCGCCGACCGTCGGTCCCGAGGAAATGACCGAGGGATCATCCACCACGCCGGTTTTCGTCACCGGGACATCGGATAGAACGAGAGAGATAAAGCCGCCCGCGTCCTTTGCCATTTTCCGCATCCCTCCGCCTTTCAGCGGATCGAGATGTTTGCGCACCGCGTTGACTTCGTCGATGGTTGCCGGAACCGTAAGCAACAAGTCGATGATTGCGACATAATCCTCCAGGCTGATTCCCGGCACCGGCAGGGCCATGAGGGAAGAGCCGCCGCCGGAGATCAGGGCGATCACCAGGGTTTTGGCATCGGCGCCCTTTAAGAGATCGACCATTCGCCTGGCGCCTTCTACGCCTGCTTCGTTCGGCGTAGGATGATGTGCCGCAAAAAGCTCGATGTTGCCGGAGAGAGGTTCCCGGGCCTGCTCCTGATAGACGTTCAAGACGCCGGCCGTTATCCGTCCACCGAGGATATTGACCAGTTCCGAACCGGTGCGCCGTCCGGCCTTTCCGCCCCCGACCACCAATATCCTTTTATAATCAGCCAGGTTATATTTTCTCCCCGCCACCGTTAACGTGTTCGCGGCTTCATTCAGGTGCACAGTGCGTCTCAAGGCCGATTCAGGCAACACCCGCGCCAGGACGTGATCAAAGATGGTCCTGGCATCCGCTTGTACGGAGAGTCCGCTCCCCGGACCGTCCGTACGTTTTGATGAATCTCCCGTCTTGACAACACTATCCGTCATACCGACTCCTTTCCGACCGAAAGCAGCGCCCAGGCCCGTTTGAACACCCTTTTTGAGTTGGCGAGCACCAGGGCGGGATTTTCTCCCGCCATCGGCTTGACCTCAAAGCTGATGAGCGGCTTTTCCTCGGCCTTTGCGGCGGGAGCGTTCTTCAGAAATCCCTCCTCGAACAGCGCCTCGAAGAACTCCCGTAATTGATCGACGTCGTTTTCCCCGCCCTTCACGCCGAAGCGCGGATGCTGGTCGCCGTACGCGGGATGGTTCCTGTCCTTCAGGACGCAATTGCCGATGTGGAGATGGGTGCTGTATCGAGCGCAGTTCTTGACGGCTGTCTTCGTCGGTTCGTATTGCAGGGGGAGGTGGGACAGATCCAGTATGAGGCCGAAGTTGGGGTATTTCGTCCTGATTTTTTGAGCTACGGTTGCGGCCAGATCGGACTTGCCGATCAGGCATTTCTTGTCCACGTCGACATCAAAGGTCTCCAGCTCGAAGGCGAGATGGTACTTCTGACTGTAATCACAGAGCTCCTCGAGGGATTCCAGAAGCTTCTGCACCCCCTCTTTCTCCAAGCCTTTTCCCGGATGGGGACCGGACAGCACCGACACGCCTATCGCTCCCAGGTAAGCCGCCTCCTCGATGCCCTCTTTCACAGCGGCGACGGCCTTCTTCCGTTCTTCCTCGTTGAGGGAGTTGATGTCGAGTTTGTTCGACAGGAGCCTGGGGTGTGTGACATAAGAGGATATCACGTGGCTTGTTTCCAGCATCTTCTTTACCTGTTCGCGAACGCCATCATCCTTGATATGGGTAATCTCAACGGCGGTAAAGAAATCATCCTGGAGGATCTTTTCCAGCGTCTCCGCGACGGGACCTTCTCCTTTTCCCACATCCGGGAAAGACATGAAATGAAGAGTCCCGACATCCATGTACTTGTACCAAGATTCAACCATGATCATCGCTCCTTCCGAATAGATTTCG
>Ga0351954_1012_pt1 | contig 20605 bp, 18 predicted proteins | sample BONcelT113001D13_FD_205813 | JGI IMG/M metagenome (GOLD analysis project Ga0351954, IMG submission 205813) | Enriched cells from coal bed in the Powder River Basin, Montana, United States - BONCAT cells T11 rep3 HSBNCT.T11.300.1.D13 ...
CATTCCCGAACCCTTGGTAATACCACCAATACAGATGGTTTGACCATTCTTAAGGGTAGTTTGAACTGCATATTCTTTAGGGTAAGTGTCAGTGGTCATTATGGCTTCTGCAGCATTTCTTGATGCTTCTGATGAGTTTTCCAATCTGCGCAGTGCATCGGTAATGAGCTTGCTGATGATGGGTAAGGGTAACTGGCGACCTATAATTCCGGTGGAGGCCACTGCAACATCTTCTGGGGAAGTGTTCACACCTTCAGCTACCTGTGAGGCCATGAGCTTAGCATGTTCAATTCCTTCTTTACCCGTAAAACAGTTGGCATTACCACTGTTAGCTACGATTGCCGAAATTTTCCCATCTTTAACTGATTCTCGGGTGATGATAATCGGGGCGGCCTGAACTTTATTCTTGGTGAACACTGCCGCGGCACTGCTTTCAGGGTAATGGATAACTGCTACCCCATAATTATCTTCACAGGCTCCAGCAGCCTTCACACCCTCCACTGCACATATTCCACCTTTAATGTTTTTCATACTCATTATCCCACCCTTTATCTGGTCTGAAATTTACCTATTTATTCTGTATTAAATAATTTTAATGATTAATCAATTAATTAGGGATTAAAATATTAATTTTAATTTGTCCAATGGCATATTTGTGGCCAATGTGCCAAATAGGTATAATGTGTAACCTATGTATCAAACTAGGCATAATATAAGCCTATGTGTCAAACTAGGCGTGATTTGATTTAGTTTTGAGTATCTAATTAGTTATGTTGTCTGATTATTGGTTTGATTGGGTGTCTGTGTGTTTGTGGATGGGTTAGTTTTAGGTTCCTCGTAAACTTCTTCTGAAGTAGATGGGGTAGTTGGTGTCTGCACTGTTGTTTGGGTATTGGTGGTGTTAGGGTTAGTGGTGTTTTTCACATTGTAAACAATGGGTAAATCACTGGGTGTGCTAATGTTTAAACCAGGATATTCAGTATTTTTTAGGTTAAAGCCGGTGAACATGCTGGCCCCGGTTCCGAATCCAAATGCGATTAATGATATCACCAGGGCGACTGCGGCTTTTCCCTTTAATTCTTCTCTCATTATAACCAAGCCTTCATTAAATCTTGAGTATGTAAAGGTTTTTTCAATATTCAGTCATATATTGATTACTAATTAATGTGAATGGATCAAGTTTACTCATAATGTGTATGGATCAAAAGGTAGTGGATTTTTATCAGGCGGTGAGTGCGTAGAGCATTGCCAGTACAATAGCTACCAGTCCAAACTCCCAGTATCCCACATTCCAACCGATAAGGGTGACCAAGAAGACAAATACAAAGATCAACACTACTCTACCAGTTTTCTCCTGTAAAAATTCAACAACTGCACGGCTGAATTCAGAGGGCACGTAGTAAGCGTATATTCCATCTGCCAGGTCAAAGACCATTACTGGTGAGTTTTTCCAGATCTTTATATCATCTGCCATTTGGGCTCTTTCCCCTGCTTCACGGCGACTTTTACCAATACCCACCCTGAGTCGGGCGCCATTGTTTAGGGCATGCCATGATGAGTCAATTCCAGCACGGAGTGCAGCGTCCTTGGTGGGTAGGTTGGCAATTAGGTCATCTCCACCTTCACGGTATCCTTCAATTTTACCTTTACAATCCTTTTCAATGAAATCTTTGATTTCATTCATGATCTCCACCAGCCGGTCCCGGCCCTGTTCTTCAATGAACTGGGTGGAGTCAAATGCGTCAATGAATAAATAATTATCATAAACTGCAGGGGTTCCTTCCAGTTTACTTATTTTACTGGAGAATACAATGGCAAATTCACCGCCCAGTTTGGTGAATCCCACTCCAGATGTTTTTCCAATTTGTTTGTTGAGGTTGATGGATCTTTCAATGGATGCAGCTCCAGTCATTCCCACTGCAGCCCGGACATCTATCTCTGATTCCATTCCCATTTTTATGAGTTCAACACCCACCCTGATTGCATCGTTCTTGGATAATAGCCGTGACACTATCTCAGTATTACTTCTTTCTACGATAATACCGTTTTCTTTCTTGATGAACTGGACGAACTGGTCGATTATCCGCTTGTTACCCCCGAAAACCTCCACATAGAGGTAACGGTCACTTCCCATAATGATGTTACTCAACAGGGCGTACTCATTAACATCGTTTTCAGCGGATTTGATTTCAACGAACCTGCGGTTTTCAGGTATGTTGCCCCGTCCAACCTCTTTTAAAAGGTTTTGAAAGATATTTTCAGTGGTTATATTGGCCCTTTCTATCTCCAGGAGCATGGTACGGGTGTAATTAACCATCTCCACATATTCTGTTTCCTTCTCATTGGTGGGGTAATATTTAGTACCTATACTTAAAACCCGGTGTTTTAAGAGGAAACCGAATAACGTTCTCAACAGGTAATTGCCTGCCATCTACTTGTCTCCTCCCTTGTCCAGATTTATGTCATAGTGTCCAGGTTTCTCCATGAGCATGCTCGGTTTTACTGATACTATGGGGAACTTCCAGGTCCCGAGTCGTGCCGCAACTGTGCTGGCAATGTTTCGGGAGTTTTTCTTAACAAAGGAGTAGTCGTGATCATTGATAGTGATGTTCACATCGAAGGGTGATTCCTCCAGTATTTCATCAGAATAGATTATATTCAACTCAAAGGTACCTGGTTTGGTGAACAGATCATTCCGTACCGCTACCAGTGGGGCATGATCCAATTTCAAACGATCCCCAACAGTGACTGCGATGTTCCCAGCGTTTCTGACGGCATCCCGGTAATCACGGGGGCTTACCAGTACAAATATGATGAAGTCACTGGTTTTCTCGGCATCTTCCACCATCTTCATCACTTTATCAAACAGGGGTATCTTCATGAACATTCCCTCAATTTTAGAGTCAATACCCTCATCACTGGTTTTGGATATGCGGTCAATGGCTTCTTTAGCTACTGCAATACCTGAAAGTTTTTTATTTTTCTTCAATTTATAAGAATCATAACCTTTCTTCTCAAATTCTGAAAGGGTTTGGTTACTGATTTTTTGGAGGATGTTCTTGATCTTTTTAGGTTGAGCAGAACTTCCAATAACTATATTTTCACCTTTGAAGCTGTAGGGAATTCTCCGACTGTTAATATCCCTGAATTCATCGAAAAACTCCCGGAAGGCATCGTTGGATAATATTTTGGCATCTTCCTCTTCAGCCAGGTTCAGGATGTAGTGATCTGCGTTGGTGCCTGCAGGAACCTGGTGTACCTTTTCCTCATCAAGCAGTTGGTTGAATTCTTCTTTCTCATCGATTTCATGTCTAAGCGATGCATCTGCGATGAGAATAGGATGGTATCCTAATTTTTCAAGTGCTTCCACTGCTTTAAGCAATTTGCTTAGGCTGGGTTTTCCATCCTTTTTTCCATAGTGAGCTATGTTGGATGCATCCACAATTACCTGCAATCAATCACCTACACCTGTTTTCATACTTTGCCAGAAGGCGAGTTTCACCATCGGCAGTGTTCAAGAGGATATCTATATGTTCTTCATCTATATTAATGGTATTAAAGGAGGGTGTATCCTTCCCCCTTAATTTAAAGGATGAAACTGTTCCAGCTGTGGCGAAAACAGTTTCATGAACAATCCATGTATGGGGAACATGTTTATGACCTGATAAGACCAGATCAGCATGATTTTCAATTAAAGACATTAATATATCACCAGCATCACTTAAGACATTTCTTTCACGGCCTGTGCGGGGTACAGGGATAATATGATGATGTAATGCAATGATTTTGAATAAACCTTGTTCAGATGCATTTTTCATCGCATCTTCCATGAAACTTTGCTGTGACCGGCCTACCTTACCATAATCCAGATCTGGTTCACTGCTATCCAGTCCAATAACCTTGAATCCATGATTTTTAACCTGGAGGGTGCCGTATCTTTCTTTAACAAGTTCTTCAAAGCAGCGGTTTCCCAGATGACGGGAATCATGATTTCCAGGTACCACTATGAGTGGTGTTTTGAACTGTTCCAGATATTCAGCTGCCTGTTTCAACTCATTGTAATAGCCATTGTCTGATAAGTCACCAGTTACAATGGTGGCATCAGGCCCCATCTCATTTATCCGGTCAATTGCATCCAGGATCAGTTCCTCACGGAAGGATATGGATCCCACATGCATATCCGAGAGATGGGCGATGAGCGCCATTAACTTAACCTCATTATAGCCTCAGCCAGGTCACCACCAGTTTCTTCCAGGGTTTTTCTGGCCTCTTCAGGGGTAACTCCAGTCTGTGTGGCTACTAAATCAACATCATCATCAGGAATTATAAGTTCAGCTTCAATCTTCCTTTCTTTGGTTTTTCCAGATATCTGGTAGGTGTCCTGACCCATGAAGTTCATCAGGTTAACCTTAGGATTGGCGATTACCAGTTCTTTATTTTTAAATTTGATGACAACTTCAGTTACACCTTTAACATCTTTCATGTCCATGCCCATTTGTTTCATGGATCTCTGCATCTGTTTTAGTTGTTTGGGGTTCATGCCTGCGCCGGGTAACATTAAAAGCCTCCTTTTCTTGTTTTTACTGCTTGACCAGTGTTAAAATCAAGTATCTCCTTTCCGTTTAAGATTGACTTTCCAAAGGCCAGTAGTTGGTCTTGTTCATTCACTATCAATACTTCTTCCTTTGCATGGATATCTATATCACAATTTATAACGAATTTAGCAAATATACTTTTTCCTTCCCGGGCAAATGGTTCCGCATCCTCATTAACCACCACCCTGTTTTTAGGGTAGGGAAGGTTTTGGTGCAGACGACGGGCACCCTCCCTGGCCAGGACATATACGCCATCACTGGCCCTTAAAGTGGCAATAAGTTCATCACCATCATATATATGGCGTATTTTGCCGGTTTTCCTACTTTTAACGATTTTAACATCTTCATTAAAAAGTCCTTCCCCAGTACCCGCACCAAACTGGTAATCGGCAATCATTTTTATTCTTTTATAGTCATTAACTTCTATCTTTAATGGTTCTGGAAAACTGTAGTCTTCCAGGGAGAATATTTCATCAAGGGCAAATGTTTCAGCCACTTCTGCACTGACAATGACCTCACTAAAACCTTTAAGATAATCCGGGAGTACATTCTTGACCATCTTAATTGAATCTTCATCATAATCATCGGGAGATTCATTTTGTGCCAGAGGATATACCTGATCCAGTTCCAGAGGGATTATACCAAAGGGTACATCCACTACCGTGACCTGCATGTCTTCCAGTGGATTATCAACTACATCACCCATACTGTAAAATTTCTGGGGAAGCTCATAAAGACGTTCAGAGTAGGGTTTACCACTGCGAGGTAGGAGTAAAACTCTTTTAGAAGTTTTAATATTTTCCATCTTCTTTAGATGTCGGTATACCTCTGGACGGTGCAGTGATTCTGGTCCGGAGTAGAAGAACGCTGATTTTTTATAGGGAGGATCATATTTTTCCAGATCCTCAGAGTAGTTCTTGAGACTGCGTAGTGCTTCCAGGAGGAATGGATGGACCCGGCATCGCTGCTCAACCAGTTCCCAGAGACTTCCCTCCACTATGGCCTGCCGGATAAGTCTAATCTCCGCAAAGCTCACTCTTAAATTATGAATAGCCAGTAACTGGGATCTTTTCTCTTTTTCCATCTGCCGTAATTCTTCTGGAGTGTAACTGGTGCACACCTCACAGGAGCAGGGCATTTCATAGAGATTTTCTAATTTTAAAGTTCCATGAGGCATTAAAAGTCGGTCATCTTCTGCATAGAGTATATAAGCAGCTGAATCAAACAAATCACAACCCATAGCCACAGCCAGGGCGAAGATCATAGGATGACCAGCACCCATAAGATGGCGGGGTCGTGAATCAGGAAGATGGCTCACTGAGGACATAACCACTTCCACCAGTTCCTGGTAACGGTAGGATTCCATGAGGGGGACCACTGCCCCTATGGGATGAACCTGGAAATCCATCTTGCCCAGTTTCTCTGCACACTCACTGCGCAAATCCGGGTAGGTGGAACCCTGTACCACCGAGTTAAGCATCAATTCCTCCCGCACCTCCAGGGCTTCCTTTGCCCTTAGTAGTGTTATTTCCAGTTCTCTTTCTGCACGTTCTCTTTTCACAGAAGGAGGGGTTGGTATGTCCAGGGAAGTTCCAATATCTGTCCCGATATTTTCCTGGAATTCCACGATCTCCCTATTGGAGACCTGAACATCACCATACTCGGAAAGCTGGAATGATCCCGAATCTGTGACAATTGGTCCCGGGAAGTCTATTAATTTATGAACTCCCTCAGTTAGAGCCTTCTCCCTTAAATCCTCATTTTTATAGATTAGGTAAGCATTGGTGATCACCACCTCCGCTCCGTAATCTGAAACCGGGAGGGTTTGTTTTCCAGGATGTATGACTGGCATGAGTGCTGGGGTTTTTATATTCCCATGGGGTGTTTTGAGGGTTCCTACTCGGCCCCTGGCATCTTTATACTTGATTTCAAAGTTCAAATTTATCACCTTTTACAAATAAACAACTGATTTAAATGAATTAATTTAATCAATAACTAGCAACGTATTATAAAGTTTTATAATCAATCTTTTAATCAGAAATACTGTATTTAATAATTATTTATTCTATCATTTTTAAATTTACCATTGGCAACTATCTCCAATCTTTTTTCCATATACTTGATCCTTGCCCGAGAGGTGGATGGTTTTTCAAGACCACAGTTACATATACAATATGAAAATTGGGGGCAAACCAGGAATCGAGATTTTAATGAATTCAAATCAGCGATACCAAATCTTTCCAGATGTTTTAGCACCCGTCTTTTTTGGCGTGCATCACCACCATCACTGGCCAAGTATATGGGTGTTTTTACGGTTGAAGCCATTTTTGTGACTCCCCTCTGAGCCATTCTTTCCACTTGTCTGTTTTCAATTATTTTCTCGGCGGAAAGATTTAAATCAGGATCCCTATAAGGTATTCCCGCATCAGATAGGGCGATCATTCGCTCATCATTATCCCCCAATGATTTTTGAATTCTTTTTTGAGTTGGGGAGGCAATAGTTCCTCCACTTCTCCCCATGGCTGGTCCTTCACCAACCTCCAGACCAGCATCCAGTAGTGCGGATCTTACCGGGGCAGCTGAAGTGTAAGTTAAAATAATCCCATCTTCCTTAAGTAAGGTTCTGACACGGGCTAAAAATTCTTTACTGTAAAGCTCAGGTGACCGGGATGGGCTGAAAGGGTCCAGGAAAACCGCATCATATCTCTGGTTTTCCGGTATTTTCATTATGATTTTCCGGGCATCTTCACAGTGCACACGTATATCCACATTACCGGGTATTTCCTTTTCCTCAGCAGGAAATATAAGTAACCCCTGGTGAATAAGATAGTTTTCTATGGCTTTTTTTATTATCGGATGAGATTTTGAGGGGTTGGGTATGATTAAAGCTGCAGCAAGGGTTTCCCATGAAATTTCAACTAAGTCAATCTCTAAAAATTCCAAGCCATCAACCATCATGGATTCAGAATCCATGATATTATCCAGAGTTGCCGCTGCATTTAAACCCAGACCACTGCAAATATCCAGTATTGCAACTGATTTCTTTCCCAGGAGCCCTGCTGGTTCTGCGAATTTCCGGCGAGCCTCAGTAAGTGCACCATGGGTGGTGTGCATAGTTTCTGTAAGATCACTCCTCTTCTGTGACTTTAGGGTGTAGGTGCCATCATCTGTTCCCACCAGGAAATCCTTAATTCGATTAGAAGCCCATTGGCGTGCATTTTTATCACCCTGCTTCTCCTTTGAAGACCATTCCCTGATTAAATGTATTACCTCACCCTGGGGAGTTAAAGGAGTGTAAGCAGTATTTTGTTTATTATTCGGCATGGGCATGAATTCCTTAACTTATATAAAATTGATATTAACTTCAAAAAAATGACTATTATAATAATGAGGACCTAATTTGAATCAGAGCGATGATAACTGGATAAACATTTAGGATATAAAAATGTAAATTATACTTAAAACGTATTCTTAGATATCTTAAACCGCATTCTAAATATAAATATACTGTCTTAATACAACTACTTAAAACTGAGGATACCAGTTTTTAAGATACCAGTTTTTAATAGATTAGTACTATTATCAATTTAATATTGTAAAACCATAGAATTAATTTAAATCAGCCCATATAAATTATTAAATTAATCTTAATGAGATATTTCCTAATAATTAGCTTAAAATTATTTATTTAATTTAATTAATAGATTTATTATAGACAATGTATCTTTAAAAAAAATATGGACACGAATTGATTAAAAATGTGATAAATTTAAAAAATGTGATAATGGCTTTGAAAAAATAATTTGTAGGAGATGTTGAATTGGTTAAGATCATTGGAATAGTGGGAAGTCCCCGTAAAAACAGTAACACTGAAATTCTGGTAAAGGAAGCTATTCAATCAGCTCAGGACACTGGGGTGGAAACAGAACTTATAAGATTGAGTACTGCAGAGATTGAGCCCTGTGTTGCATGTGATATATGCAAGGCAACTGGTGAATGTGCTATTTACGATGATATGGGGGAAATACTGACTAAAATAACTGAGTCACAGGGACTAATAATTGGCAGCCCGGTTTACTTTGGAAATGTGACTTCTCAGCTTAAAATGTTAATAGACCGTTCAAGACCCCTACGTATGGATTTTAAACTTAAAGATAAGGTTGGGGGAGCCATTGCTACTGGTGGTTCCCGTAATGGTGGGCAAGAAACCACCATTGCAGCCATCCATGAATTTTTACTTATCCACGATGCCATCATTGTGGGAGATGGTGACCCAATGGCCCATTACGGTGGAACCGGGGTGGGAAACACAGCTGAAGATGAATTAGGATTGCAAACTTCACGAAATTTAGGTAAAAGAGTGGCCAAACTGGCCATGAAAATAAATAAATAATATATTTCCAGTGGTACAGAAAATGAATTAAAACCAGCTAATTTAAATATCTGCCTCATAGAGTAGGATACATATAAATCAGCCTGATGCTTGATTCTATTGGAAATGATTAATATTTAATAAAAATGAGTTAAAAAGTTATATTAATGAATTTAATATAATTTATCTCAAACTTATAATAGGGAGAATTGGATTTGAAAAAACCTAAACCCCCTGGAAATTCATTGAAAAAGGAAGGTGTATATGTTGTACTGCCTGCTTACAATGAAGAAAAAACCATTAAGGATGTTATCAGTGAATTAATCCATTTAGGGGTTAATTTGATTGTGGTTGATGATGGATCAATGGACAGTACCCACCAGGTCACCATGGATCTATTAAAAAATCACCCATCCCAAATAAGTTTATACCGGCATCCCATTAACCGTGGTTTGGGAGCCACCTTAAAAACTGGTATTAAGGCAGCTTACTCCCATGGAGCTGATATAATTGTGACCTTTGATGCCGATGGTCAGCATCATTCCCAGGACATTCCCCCCATCTGTCAGCCCATAATCCAGGGTGAAGCAGATGTGGTAATTGGAAAGAGAAACTTCAGTGAAATGCCCTTCCGTAAACAGTTTGGAAACGTGGTAATGAATATCATCACCCTGATCTTTTATGGTAAGGATGTTGAAGATTCACAGTCTGGTCTACGGGCATTTAACCAAAAAGCCGCAGGGTTAATGGAACTCCACTCCCGTGATTATGGTGTTTCATCTGAAATTATCGGAGAAGTCCGCCGGAAAAATCTGCGACTGGTTGAAGTACCCATAACCACCATATACACGGATTACTCCCTTTCCAAGGGAACCAACACTAAGGTAGGGTTAAAAATACTGGCCAGACTAATTAGAAATATATTCAAATGATTATAATTTGAACGTTAATTAAACATTAGATTCAATTTAAACGGAAAAAAATATTCCTTAATTAAAACGAAATATTTCATATGAATATAATTTAAAATGAGTATATTTAGAATTCAAGGAAAATAATGATTGGAGTGTGTGTCAATGATATTATACCAGTACATAGGGTTGATAATCGGAATAATTGGCATAATTGTCACCTTCCTAAGATTTAAGGATGGGAAAATGTCTCTTAGCATGCTCCTGATGTGGAGTGCCATATGGATACTCCTGATTATTTTCTCAGTCTATCCAGATACCACATCCCTACTAGCCAGTGCCACTGGAATTGGCCGGGGACTGGACCTAATCCTGATAATCGGATTAATCGGCTGTTATTATTTTATTTTCAAAATATACAATATGATGGAGAATATTGAAGAAGAAATAACTCATCTGGTCCGGGAAATAGCACTGGAAAAGGGCAAATCCCAGGAGGAAAGTGATAAGAATCCGCCAGAAGATACGGGAAGTGCCACCACTGAATAAACATAAACCTTGAGAAAACTATTGACACAAACTTATCATCGGTTTTTCAGAGTTTATTGGTAGATCATGGTTATTTCTGCCAATTACATTTTCTTGGACTTTTTTTTACCCATTTTCTTACAGTTTCATCCCAGTATGGATTCTTTTTAATTTCTTTACCGGTTTTTGAATTGTCTAGTAAGATTTTAAAGGTTTCTTTCGTTTTTCCGAGCCAGCTACACGAATAGATCAATCGGAAAAAGGTGAAAAATACCTTATGAGGGTATCTAAACAATGCTTTAACCATCACTGAGAAGGAATAGTAGCGTAACACAATAATGAGCCAGTTTTTACTCTGATGGTACCATTTACCGATCATGGGCTTATTTGTCAAGCCCCTGACTAGATCTCCTGATCTTATGGTTCCTGAAACACCCCTTTTATGGTAAACCAGTGATTTCCTGGCCAGATATGATTTATATCCCATTAAACGGATCCTCCATGATAGATCTACATCTTCCAGTTCCACGAAGAAATCCTCATCAAATAATCCAGTTTCTCTTAAAACTTTAGAGGGGTACAGTGCAGCAGCAGCACAGGAACCGAAGATTTCCATATTATCATTAGATCCCCCTATGAATATTTGAGCATTATCCAGGGAAGTTCCCATGCAGATATCCTCAGCACCCCACCAGTAGCACTCCTGGCCCAGTGAATCAATGGCTTTGCCATTTTGGTTTAAAAGTAATGCCTGAACACTTCCCACAGAATCTTTACCACAGGCCACCTTTAACATTTCATTAAGAAAATGTTTACTAACAGTGGTGTCATTGTTTAAAAGTAAAATATAATCTGGATTAAGGTATTCAAGGGCAAAGTTCATCCCAATATTGTTTCCACCTGCAAAACCGTGATTTTCATTATTTTTGATTAGGAACAAGTTTTTACCAAAAATAGATTCTTCACCAAAACTGTTGAGTACACTTGGTTTAAAATCAGCAGAGTTTAAATTGTTTTTAATGAGATTTTCAGTGGAATTGTGGATGTGATTAGTTTTAGAATGAATATTTACTTCCTTTATTTCATTTTCATTTAATTCAATAATTTCCCTGGAAATACTGGTGGAAAAATTCCTGATTTCAAGTATAGAATGATCAGTTGATGCATTATCCACTAAAACAACGTTATAACGGGAATAATTTATCTGGAAAATAGATTTCAAACATTCTAAGGTGTCTTTCCAATTATTCCAGTTTAAAATTACTATGGAAACCTTGGGGGAGTCCTTCTGATTACTGGTTTGATTATTATTCATGTTCTCCATCATTCATTAATAGATCTAATTTAATAATTTAATAATTTAGGTAATCTTACCCCACTAGTAATCTTATATCCCTTTTATTTCTATGATTATTAATCAATATGGATAATGGAATCATGTATGATTCATAAAGGAATGTTTGATCGTGAAGCCTGTAATGAAATCATGATTTTTAATAATAGGAATCAATTGCACGGTTTAAATGATTCAGTAACCTTTTCCCAGAATGTTTCAATGTCCAAAATTCCTTTATTTTCTTATGGGAATTCTTGATTAATTTTTCACCTTTCTCAGTATCATTTATTAGCGTGGTGATTTCCTCTGAAAAGGCTAATTCATCCCTATCAGTGAGTATCCCTGTATATCCATGGGTAACACTTTCCCTTACACCACCTTCCTTCACCGCTACCACTGGGGTTCCACAGCTCATTGCTTCCAATGGAACCAGACCAAATGGTTCCAAGTATGGTGCATAAACAACTACGCTGGCCTGGTTGTATAATTGGACCAGTTCATCATCACTGATTAGGATGAGTATCTTTAATTTAACTTTTAATTCATAAGCCAGTTTTTCCAGATAATTTTTCCACTGTGGATTAGCCAGGTCACCAACTATGACCAGTTCTGGACGTGTTTTTTCATCAATTACCCCTAAGGATTTTATAATAAATTCAAATCCCTTCTCGGGTATGCATCGGCCCACAGATAGTACAAAGTTTTCCCGGGGAATGTCCAGTGGTTTGAATAGATCAGTGTCAACTCCCAGGTAAGAGACCATTGAATTGATACCATAACTTCTCAAAATAGATTCATGGGAGAAGTAAGAATTAACTAGGGTGTACTTAGAGTAACTGGCGAGTGCCTGGTCCATGTTAACCATACGGGACTTGTAAAATTTCAGACGAATACTTTCCCAGTCACGGGTGGTTTTCATACCTGCTTTCCTATATAGATTCTGAGATATCTTGTTCTGGGAGAGGAGTGGTTGTTGGCAGTAATAGACATGGGGTTTTTTAATATATTTCAGGAAAAAAGGAGCCATGGTATATTTATCCTGCTCACAAAGCACCACATCATAATCTTTCCGGTTTACATCTTCAGCCATCTTTTTCTGAGTTTTTTCCAGGTCCCTGATTGAGATTTTGGTTGGGAAATATTTTAAGGTAGAATATAGAAACCCGGTAGCGTTGTTTTTCACAGGGTAAGTGTTTATAGTGTTGGCCAAATCTTTTAAGGATAAATAATCTTCATCGGCAATGGAAGGAACGTATACATCCACCTGATGATCCTGGGATAAGAATTCAACGTTGTTATACAACGCCCTTTTAGCCCCTCCCGAAGGTAAGTTATGAAAAACTGCTATTTTCATTGATATTCAACCTTTAAACCTAATATTGAATTATTTACTCTTTTACAATAATTAATGTGATTATTTTGAGCGGATTTTCTTAATAACTCTCTTGAAAAATCCCCTGAAACCTATTTCTGGATAGATTTTAATGGCCAGATCCAGTAGCTGGAATGGCTTTTTAAAGGATTTCCAAATACTCTTAGGTATCCATCTTAAAAATTCAGATTGCAAACCATACCTTCGAACGTAAGGATACAGTCTGTTTATATCAGTGATACTTAACCTGGTATCATTAGTTTCTAGTATGGCCATTAAATAAGCTTTTTTACGCTGGTCAATGGTAAATTCTGGTGTTTCAGCACAGGGTTCCTCGCACATGAAATCTCCATCAACCCAAGAAGAATGGTTAAGTAGATCGAAGACCTTCCCATTTTTATCATACCATTCCCTGATACTTGTTCCTTCAAAGGGTGTTATCATGTTCCAGTATATGTGGTCTGGTTTCATTTTCTTGGCATATTCAATGGAAACTTTGGTTTTCTCCAGGGAATCATCTTCCAGTCCAATGACAAAACATAAGGCCAGGGGTAATTTATGTTTTTTTATTAATTTTGCAGCCTTTTCAATATCATCCAGGGATTCACCTTTGCGGACCTTTTTAAAAACTTCAGGATGTCCAGATTCCACACCAATTCCTATTGATGGGCATTTAGCTTTTTTTAGGAGGGATAAAATCTCATTATCAAGACCATCAGCACGGGTATTGATTATGGTGAGGGGTAAGTTGATATTGCTATCAAGATATAGTTTCAGAAAGTCCCTTACATGGTCTTTACGGAACATGGCATTATCATCATAGATTACAACCGAACCGATGCTCTTGAACGTTTCTTTAGCAATTTCTAACTCTTCCATACATCTTTCAACACTTTTAGGTCTCCATTTCCGGGTAGAAACCATTCTAACTGCACAGAAACTACAATTGTATGGGCATCCCCTGCTGGTTAAGAGGGGATAGATAAACATTTCATCATGGCCCACGAATGTGGTGAAATCAGGGAAGGGTAATTGTTCAGGATCAGGTGGTTCCGAGTGTATGATCTGACCCCCGGAATCGGTACTGGCATTTTCAACAACATCAACAATTGTGTTCTCGGCTTCACCAACCATGATGTAATTAGCTTTATCCACTAGTTCCGAGGAATATAAGGTAGCATGGGGACCACCAAATATCACCGGCTTCTGGAATGTGGATATTTGTTCCAGTATAGTTTCTGCCTCCTTCATGGTGGCTGTGTAAAGTGTTAAACCGATTACATCTGGATTGAAATCTTCCAAAACTAGTTTAGGGTTGGGTGCATTGGGGTTAAATTGATAATCAACAACTAAAACTTCATGACCTCGGTCTTTTAAAACTGCCGATAACATTGCCAAACCTATATGGGGCGATGTACTATCACATTTCTCCCGTTTGGCATTGAAAAACAATACTCTTTTGGATTTATTATTTGCACTCACTTAAACACCACAAGTTATAAAAAACTCTTTAATGATAAACATTTTTGAATAAGACTTCTTCTGAATAACTAATAATTATTTTAGGCGGGATAAATATTTTCAGGTGGATATTTAATTAATAAAAAACCTGTTCATACGCCTTCCAGGTTTCACTTGCAGTTTTCTCCCAGGTGAACATTGCAGCTCGTTTCAGGCTTTTATTGGTCATTTCGATCTTTAAATCATCATTGGTTAATATTTGATGCATTGAATCTGCAAAAGCATTGCAATCATCAGGATCCAGGGTAAATCCTGCATCGCTAATCACTTCCGGTAGGGAAGAGGTGTTTGATGTGATTACCGGGCAGCCACAGGCCATGGCCTCCAGGGGTGGTAATCCAAAACCCTCGTATAAAGAGGGGAATACAAATACATCGGCAGCATTATAAAATTTTAATAAATCCTCATCAGGCACATAACCCAGAAAAATAACATACTTCGAAAGGCCCAGTGATTCTACGGTTTTTAATATTTCTTCAGAACCATATCCCAGACTACCTATTAATACCAGTTTGGATTCAACTCCCATTTTTAATAGTTTATGGAACGATTTAATCAAAAGAAGGATGTTTTTCCTTAATTCCACACTTCCAGCATATAAAACAAAGGGAGATGAAATATCATATTTCAATTTCAGTTCCGCCCGGATTATGGATTTATCTTTAATGAATTTGAAGTTTTTACCAGGGGCGAGGGGTATGACCTTTATTTTCGCTTCAGGGATCTTAAGATAGTTAATTAAATCACGCTGGGTGTTAACTGAATCGGTGATAATACAATCAGGCCTGTTTTTTATAAATTTTAAGGTGGGTCCCCAGAATTTATAGAAAAAAGGAAGTTTTTTACCGAACAATATAGGAATCAGATCATGAACCGTCAGTATTTTTTTCACATCTTTATTCATGAAAAAGGGACTAACCTGGGGAAACATATGGGAAGGTAAGTGGAAAACATCTATTTTGCTATCTTTAAGGGACCTGGATAGGCTTAGGGGATTTGCAATGTTGTGTGGGAAAGAGTTTATAACCACATCATTCACTTTCTGGTAAATAACATCATCTGATTTTTGGTAATGGATTAAAGAGATATTCCTTGATTCATCTGCTTCAACCATAGCGGTGACAATATTGTAAAGGTAGTTATTTATACCCGTCCGCTGTATGTCTAAAATCCATGAAAGCATTCCTATGTTCATTTTTTCACTACTTCACACCATATATCACTATAAAACTTGTTTGAAGAGAAAAACAAATTCAACAACCAAAGGGAAATCCTGTTTAACAAAATCATGAAATATTTTGGTAACCTATTATTCCATGAAACTAACCCAAAGACAGATTTTATCTCAACAAGTTCTTTATAATTTATTATGCGCCCATCAACTAAGTTACATATATTATAAATCTCTTCAGTTGAAAATCCGCAGTTTTTATGAGTTTTATCAAGCTGGTGGAACTCCACAACCCCATATTCCCATAATTCTTCGTTTCTTTTGGGAATGTTAATTAAAACATTTTTTTTACTGCTAGAGAGGGCTTTGTCCAATAAACCTACTGGATCATCTACATGTTCCAGAATATTGTATAATACAATAGTGTCTACTGCAGGGAATTTCATCTTCATTGGATCTCCAATTATCAAATTTGCACCATCAGGATAATTATGATCCTCGTACTTTTTAATATCAATTCCATAATAATGCCCATCCCATCCATTTTTCTTTAAATATACGTATAATTCACATGTAGCACATCCAATATCCAGTATATCCCCTTTTTGAGATTCCAGTGTTGGTTTTGCATATTCCGGGATAATTCTTCCCCATTTTTTCCATCCAAAGTCAAATTGAGTTTTAACTAGATCATCATATTTGGTCATTTTATCACAGAATATTCTTTCTAAACATTTGGATTTCATCTTCGGAAATCACATTTAACTTAAGTAAAAGCACCATATACAATACGAATCCCACTATTGCTGAATAAATCCAGTAGATCTGCAGTTTTAATGCATATGTTATAAGGGCAATTAAAATCCCTATAAATATTATTCTTTTCAAGCTACTTCCGATTGATATCCGGAATATATACTTTGATATATACAAAAACATTAACAAAAATCCAATGGATTCTGTAAAGACAGTTACTAAAGCTGCACCAATATAGCCCAATTTTGAAATTAATAGAATATTCAAAGAAACATTTGCCACGGCATTTATGGCTGCTACAATGGTAACAAACCTTTGCCGATTCACGCTTCCCAGAAGATTACCAAATAATGAGGTTAAAAATATAACTGGTACTACAAATATAATGACTTGAAGAGTTATCACGGAATCAGAATAATTAGGCCCATAACAAATACCAATTATTTCCTCTGCGAATATAAATCCATATATCAGGATGAAAATGGAAATAACTGATAAATATTTGAAAGTTTTATTGTACTCAAATTCAAGGAGATCTTTTGATGATTTGAAATGCCTGGACATCACAGGGAAGAGAGCTAATATAATGGCGTTGGGGATGAATAAAAAGACAGATATTAACCTCCAGGATGCATTAAATATTCCCACGGCATAATTACCATCGAGAAGTGAAAGAAGAATGGATGCTACATAAAAATAGATTGCCACCAGAAAGGCAGTAGTTCCAAAGTAAAGGGCTTCTTTAAGGTTAGCAAGAGAAAACCCAATATCAATGTCATCTTTTTTTGGTAGTGAAAATTTCCGGATGTAGACTAAAAAGATGTAAATAAAGACGAAGCTGCTGGAAATAACATAAATTGAAGCAAAAAACAGTATTCCATATTGATAGTGTAACCCGATAACTGTTCCTGTGAATAATAAAACTCCAGTAAGTACCGTTCCTGCTGAAATATACTCCATTTTTTCATTTGCCTGGAAAATGGAATTAAATATCCCTGAAAAAGAGTTAATTATCACTGATATGGTGATGATGTAAATAACAGTTTTAACCAGTTCAGAATAGTTCAATACGGTGACGAGTAATGCTGTAATTCCAAATGTGAAAAATAACAGCAAAATTTTAATTAACAGAACATTGGTGACAAATTTGGATTCGATTTTTATGTCCCGAGCTACTTCCCTGACAATCAGCGAATTGAAACCTAAATCTGCACCGACTCCCACAATTGCTGAAATTGAAAGGGCCAGTGAAAGAATACCAAAACCCTCGGCACCAAGATATCGGGCAGTAGATACAACAACAAAAAAAGTGAGGATATAATTTACAATTTGAGATGTAAAAAGAACCCCTACGTTTTTTGCTATATTTTGAAAAGTATTCATAAAAATCCTTTTTTGTGCTTTTGATATTATAATCAGTTTATTTCAACTTTATTTAATTAGTTTTGTATCAAAATCATTCAACCCATCATGGATGGCTTTTAATCCTTCCCTTGAAGTCTTCAAATCTTCTTTGAAGAGCATTAAAATGATATTTGACAGAAGGTAGAATATAAAGAAAATGGTGAAAGTGATTTTCTGGAGTGGAGATGCGAAGCGCCGCATGAATATCAGACGGTTTCTCACCAGGTAATGATAGATGACGAAGTAAGTGAAATAACTATCCCATGAAACCCCAACCTTGTGCCATATCTTGGCTTGGGGGATGTATAAAAGTTGGTACCCATTTTGTCTTATTCTGAAACTGAGATCAGTGTCCTCCCAGTATGCAAAGAACAGAGGGTCAAAGAGTCCCACTTTCTGAAGTACTCCAGTTTTTAATAGGATGGAACATCCTTCTATGGTATCCACAGCACGCGATTGGTCACACTGACCCTTATCAACCTGGTCCTTACAGAATCGCTTCCCTCTACCTATGTAAAGGTTGAATTTTTCACCGGCATGACTTATAACATTTTTCTGACCATTGTAATCATAATAATAGACCTTAGGGGTCACTGCTCCAGTTTTTTCATCCTTTTCTGCGGCATTCACCATCTCCCGCAGGGAATCTTTATGAACCACGGTATCGTTATTTAAGACCAGGATGTAGTCACATTCAAGGTTTTCCAGTGCGAACTTCATGGCCAGGTTATTACCCTGAGCATAACCATAGTTTTTCTCATTTTTAAGGAGGATCAACTTTTTAGGAGAAGGAATGGAGTTAAAAGTGGATTCAAACTCAGGGTTAGAATCTTTGAATTCAGGGTTTAAGTATTCCTCCGGAGAGAACTCAAATACTTCCAGTGGTTTATTTAATGAACTGAATTCTACCATTTGGGATTCAACGGTTAAAACTCCCTGGGCATACTTTTTTATCTGGTTGATTGAGTCATCCTGAGATGCGTTATCCGCCACCAGAACCTGGTAATTTGGGTAGTTAATCTGATAAATGGATTCCAAACATTCCACTGTATCTTTCCACCCATTCCAGTTTAGAACAATAATGGAAACCTTAGGAGCCTCGATATTCATTTATGGTTATTCTCCCAATTATTTACTTAAGGGATATTTTTGGAGTGATTCTTTTATAGATAATTCTTAGATTCTAATGGATTCTTAGATTCTATTGGATAATTCTATTTATAATGTATAAATTTTCTTCAATTTTTTTAAAGATATTATTGATTTTTTTTATTTATTTTTTAAAATATTATCTAATAAGCCCTTTAATAAACCCAATACCGTATCCCAAGTGTTCCAGGGGAAATATGATTACGGACATGAGTCCTTTCCAGTTACTTATCTTTATGGAAATTACAAGGGCATAAATCATTGAAATTAAGATGTAAATCATGATGGGAACTGAAATTATTAAAAAAATTTCCAACCCCATCATAGTTGATAAAAACAGTGCCACTCCTATCAGGAATATAAACGGATAGAGGATGGTAACCAGGGGTAGCAGGTGGTACCAATGTAGTGTTTCCGGATGCTTTCTAGTGAATCTGGCTCTACCCTCACCATATTTTACCATCTGCCTGTAGAATTCCCCAGGGTTGCTACGGCGGTACTGGTGCACCAGTGCATGGGGATGTTTCAATAGATAATAACCAGCTTTAATTAGCTGGTAATTGAAATCAGTGTCCTCACACTGGGTCATGTTTTCGTCATAGGTCACCTGTTCGTCTAAAAGGAGAGATCGTGGGTAAAGGGCAAAGGCTACGGTTTCCACCGGGACTATTTTTTCATCAGAGGTGTAAGCTGTTCCGAAACCTCCGAATAATGTTTGCAGTGAACAGGCAATTAGTTTACCGAAAAATGAGTCATCATGTGGGGAGGAGTAGGTTGACCCCACCCCTGCCAGTTTACATTTCTCATGATAGGTTTCAAAAGCGTTATAGAGAGTTTCTAGCCAATCTGAATCCACATAACAGTGCCCATCGAGGTATGCCACGTATTCTGCATTAGAGTAATTTAAACCAATATTACGGGCTGAACTTATATATTCCTGGGGGTTATTTAGCAGTTTCACCCTGGGATCTTTTTCGGCTATTTCACTTATAATTTGGGGTGTTCTGTCACTGGAAAGTCCGTCAACCACCAGGATATTTATATCTTGGATTGTTTGATTCTGCAGGCTCTCAATACATTTTTTGATGTATTTTTCCTCGTTTTTAACCCCAACAATAATATCTATAAAACCGGTGCGTAGAAGAACAGAGCCACAGCACCCTTCATTATCCAAAACCCTATATGAAATTCCTGCAATTTTCAACAATTGTTCTGTGGCTTCCGGGATTTTTTTAAGTTTTTCCCGAGACAGACAACCTCTAAAGTAAATCATAGTGTCACCATATGTTTGTATTCAGCAAAATTGATTATCAACTAAACTATTCTTAGTATTTAAGTGCATTTAAATTGTAAATCATTAACCGGGCATTTTGAGACATTTTTTCAAATTAATTAAACAGTAATGAATTTTAGAATATTTTTTATAGGAATATGTTGTCTAAACCCTGATTAATAGGTGATCCCATGACACACAATATTAGAAAATAATC